>Ga0163109_10003621_pt1 | contig 11815 bp, 4 predicted proteins | sample CRUFie1St13metaG_FD_108704 | JGI IMG/M metagenome (GOLD analysis project Ga0163109, IMG submission 108704) | Marine microbial communities from the Costa Rica Dome - CRUD Field 142mm St13 metaG | ecosystem: Environmental > Aquatic > Marine > Oceanic > Photic zone | place: Costa Rica: the Eastern... | reverse complement strand
AATCGATTCTGTTTTCCCCTCCTGATGCCCCGGATAACAAACAATCGTCATTATTCCTTCCGGCGCGAGAAGCTCTAAACCTTGGCTAATTGCCTCCAGTGTCGTTTCTTTCAGCGTTGTAATAGAGTGGTCTCCTCCAGGTAAATATCCCAAATTAAACATAATCACTGCGATGCATCCATGATGCTCAGCAGAAATACTTTCTCTCATTTTTTCATGCCCAGAATTGATCAAACGAAGGCTCTCAAAATAGTCCGTTTCCTGCAATTTGAGACGGGTATTATTAATGGCGTCTTTTTGAACATCAAAAGCATAAATGGTCCCCGAAACACCGACAAGATTTGCCAAAAAAAGAGCATCATGCCCATTACCCGCAGTAGCATCAATCACCACTTCACCTCCACAAAGTTTATCTGAAATCAGACTATGAGCAAGTTGTGTGGATTTCACTTATATATTTCCTCTCACATCAAATTCAGGATCAATCGGAGATGAATCACAAATGTGATCAGCCAAATTTGAGGCTAGTAATGGGGCAGTAAGAACTCCTTTTGATCCAAGGCCATTAAAAAAACCAATCTTATCATTACCGGGATGCAACCCAATTAGTGTTCTCCGTGAATCAATGATTGGCCTCACGGCTGCGACATGATCAATGACTTCATAGGAAGCATTAATCAGTTTTTGTAGGCGCTCCTCAATTTTTAGGCGGGCCTCTTGGGTTGGTTCTATATCATTCGCATTCCAATCATAGGTTGCCCCTGCCCTGTAAATTGAATTCCCCAATGGCAGTAACCATATATTGCCGCGGACAATGATTCGGTCCTCAACAAGACTAGGGATTTTTACCGTTAAAATTTCTCCTTTAGCAGGTTTAAATTTAACCCATTCAAAAAAAGGATTTTTAGCCCCTTTAACTCCTTCGCAATAAATAGTGGTTCCTTCCAATGGTTGCTCTTCGCAACGACCATTGACCCAATGGTCTTCGAGCAGTTTTCTTAATAACTGAATAAAAACCTGGGTATCTAAATGTGCTCCAAATTTGGTCACAAAGCCTCCATATTCAGAATTAAAACAATCACTAAGATCCAGCGGCTCCTCTGCAACTAATTCACTATAATTTGGATTAAGAAGACGATGGCGCCATTTTTCTACTTGCCTATCAGAATCAAACAATCGAACAACCTGAGTTAGCCGAAACATTTTTGCCCCAGTCTCTTTCTCTATTGAATGATAAAAATCTTTCGCAATTGACCATAATTCCTGAAGCCTTGGACTTTTCGTAAGGCTCGGACCAGTAATAGGATTAATAATACCTGCAGCGATTAGCGTCGAAGTAACTTCCTCAGATGGATCAATAATTTTAAAATCATATCCCTTATTTTTTAAATACCATCCCAAAGAACAACCAGCAAGCCCCCCACCAACTATGGTAAGTTTCGACATTATTTTCCCAGGTAATTAAAAAGATCATCCAAAAGAAGATCTTCATTAGTTAACTGATTCCATGCTTTCAATATTTTTAGCTGCAATTTTTTTGTAATTTTACGCCCCTTTCTGCCTTTTGAAACTTGTTTATGAGTAAGGCCTTCTTCTGAGAGTGAAACCAAATCATTGTTTCGTAAATTCTCTTTGATCATAAGTTGATCAAGTGGTTGTTTGCCAGCTTCTCGAGGATTATCTTTGAGCACAATATTATCTTTTGGTGTTTTTATAACACCCTACAACACACGATAGAATCCTTTCTCAGAAACTTCAATATTTGTCGACAATAACTAATTGAAAAAAAGGATATAGTTATTCTTGAAACTCTAGCCGAAAAAAGAATCTTTCTTCCTCGAGGAAGTCACCAGATAATGAAAATGATTGCCTTTCAGGCCACCCTGCGGTTGGTTTTGGCGTCCATTCTTGGTTTTCGTCAGTAATTAATAGAGAAGGCTCCCAGATCAATAAATCATTTGATTTCATTATTCTTGCCCTTTGCGCATTAGAGGGAACCCTGAGCACCAAACTTATCAACCCGTCTCTTGACTTTATGACTTGCAATGGCGCATTATCCTCTTTTTGATTCCGCAAAATCATGCTTTTAAGAGTAAACTCCTTGCCAGTTGATCCTTCCCTCATCATGAAAAAATTAAATCCGGAATAATCACCAACATCGATGAGATTAAAGTCGGTAAATCCAGACTGCCCCACAAGATCTTCGTTATAATTTAAAGGTTCTGTTGAAGAAAAATTAAGAACCGGAGTCACAAATCTCGATGTTTCATTATTCACATCATCATAAATTGTTAGAATGCAACCCTGGACAGGTTCAAAAGACACCCAGGGTGGGTTATCGATCGATTCTTCAGGAAAAAGAACATCCATCCTGAGAACATCATTGCGATCCGAGACATTAACCCATTCCACATCGAAAATCATATCACCGCTAGAAACCACATTCGGCGTATTATTAGACAAGGATGCAATGACAACCTGATCCAACCATCCTGCATCTCGGCCTGAATCTGCAGCGCCATCTTTTGAATAGGTCCACGAAAGTGTATGAGACCCCGCAGTAATGTCATAATTAAATTTTCGCCAATTAACTTCTCCGCTTATTCTTTCAACAACCGCTCCATCCACTAAAAAACTTAGATAATCATAATCTTCTTCAGAGCTAACTTTCCACCAGAATGAAAGCGACGCCGGACCGTCGATTGTCGTTGAAATTGTGGAACTTTCTGAGGCATTAATTCTGCCGCTTTGAGCTGCATCAATTCCATCATAACTAATGGTATTTTGCGAATACCATTCAGACTCTCCTGTGCCTTCCCAATTACCATTAATACTTCCTTCATCATCTTCTGCAACATTAGCCAAAAGTTGAAGACCAAGAATAAAATCAGAACTGTTTTTCGTACGATTCATTGCATGAATAGCTAATACATTTTCACCTACTTTGAAGAGATCTGGTGGCAATTCCTCAGTATAGAAGTTTGTTATCACCGAATTATCATCTCTAGACACCGTAGCTCTAGAGTTGAATTGAATTTCATCAGAAACATTTTGGCGACCGACTTCAATACCATTTAGATATGCCACATAACCATCATCAATCATCAATTCTAAGCTTGGGTTAATTAAATTATTTAAGTCACCATCAAAATCAAAAATATATCGAAAGTAACCTCCAGAATTAACACCCTTCATTTGGGCGCCTATGTTAGTTCTTATCTGTTGTTCCAACTTTCCACCGGGAGATTCAAAACCTAAAGGTTGAATGGCTTCACTCCAGGAAGAATCATCGAAAATTTCAGTTGATCCAATCCATTCCATTCCTAGTGAATCATCTACAGGAATGATATACTTTGGAATGGAGTCAATATCGATGAGATGAACTTTCTCTAAAGGTATGCCTAATGAATCCAAGGCATCTGATATCGGTCCCACTACTGACACATTAACCGTTTTTTCAAATCTACCTGTTGCATTCACAGCCCAAATGGTAAATTCAAAACTACCCTTATCATTTGGAACACCCACTAAAGCGCCCTCTTCTAAATCATGAACAAGCCAATCAGGCAAATTATCAAAACCAAATGATTCCGGTTCATTTATAAAATTGAGAGGCAACTTAAATGTTGAACCAGAAAAAACATTGTAATTTGATTCAATTTCAATCCTTGGAGCTAATCCTGAAATAACCTCAAACTGGTCAATCCACCCAGCATCTCGTCCAGATTCAACAGATCCATCTTTTGAATAAGTCCATTCTATTAGGTGTTGTCCCTCAGGGACCTCAAATTCAATGATACTCCAATCTACTTCACCACTTATAGATTCAGAAAAAATATTTTGATTATCATTTAAAGAAGATACACGAACTCTCAGATAATCACTAAAGCTTTCAGAGCTTACCTTCCACCAAAAAGAAACCATTGCAGGTCCGCTTATAATTGTACTCAACTGAGAAAAATCATTGGCCCCAATATCACCTGATTGAACAGCATCTTGACCATCATTAGTTATGTCAGTTTGAGAGAACCATGGCCGTTCGCCCGCACCTTCCCATTTCAATTTGCTCGTATCATCTTCTGGATCAATCATTATTCCGTTCAAATTGAGACCAAGAATAAAATCACTACTCAAAGCAGTACGATTCATTGCATGGACAGCAATAATATTTTCACCATCTTTGAATAAATCCGTACTTATTTCATTTGTATACCTATTACTAATCACAGAAGAATCATTTCTCGAAACAGTTGCACGCGAATTATAATTTACGGATTCAGGAACATTAGCACTTCCTACCTCAATTCCATTTAAATAGGCAATGTATCCATCATCCACCATGACCTTTAACTGTGAAGCAGCCATTGTCATATCAGCAAGATCAACGTTAAACACATATCGGAAATACCCACTCGAATTGACACCTTTCATCGAAGAAGATATATCGGTAGAGATATAGGGCTCTAGGTCACCATTAGGTGATTCAAAACCGACCGGCTGATTGACAACTTCCCAGGTGCTGTCATCAAATTGATCTGCATCCAAAATCCAGTCATTATCCAATCCATTATTTACAGGAATAAAATATTTAAGCTCGGATTCATTACCTATTAAATCCACTGGAATAGAATTTATACCATAAAAATCAAGAGCATCATTGACTGAAGGCGAAATTCTAATCATCACAGAAGTTGAAGATCTTCCAGTAGTGTTTTCAGCCCAAACATCAAATTCTAATTCCTCAATCTGAGAAGCAACACCCACTATCGCCTGTTTCGATTGATCATATGTCAACCATTCGGGCAACCCCTCAAAGCCCATCACATCATGGGACCTAGTAATTAAAAGAGGAATTTCAATTTCATCTCCAAGATAAAAAGTAAGATTAGGATTAATTTCAATCTTCGGCTTCAACCCAGGTTCATATGAAATCATATCTACCCATCCTGCATCCTGACCAAATCTAGCAGAGCCATCTTTCGAGTATGTCCATTCTATCGTGTGTTGCCCCTCGGGAACTTCAACTTCAACTTTAGTCCAGTTAACTTCACCACTGATAAAGTCTGAAAAAATATTTTGATTATCATCCGAAGAGAATAAACGCACTCTAAGATAATCACTAAATTCTTCTGAACTTACTTTCCACCAAAAAGAAATTGTCGCCGGACCTGAAATGGTTGTAGAAAACGTCGAGCTTTCAGAATTACCTATTTCACCACTCCTAACAGCGTCTTCACCATCATAACTCTCTTTTGTTTGAGGCATCCAAATGGCATCTCCAGAACTTACCCATGCAACAGCCTCACCAACAGCTTCTTTTTTGGAGATAATTTCCAGTTCTGTATCCAAGAAAAAATCAGAACTTCCAAGACTTCTATTCATCCCTTGAATCGCAATTACATTTCTACCTTCCAACAATAAGTCTTTGTTAATAAATGTTGATATTGGATCTGTAATAACATTCAAGTCTTGCCTTGATGAAGTGGCTGAAGAATCAAATTTTAATATTTCAGGAGCATTGAAACTTATTAATTCAACCCCATTAAGATGTGCGACATAACCATCATCAATACGAGTTGATAGTTTTAAGCTGATAATATCTTCTATCGGCTTATCGATATCAAAATCATATCTGAAAAAACCCGAACTGTTAACACCTTTCATTTGGTCTGCAATATTTGAGGTTATATATTGCTCAAGGGTTCCGTTCGAGTTTTCAAAACCCAAAGGTTGAGATGATATGATCCAAGATGAGTCATCAAAATCCTCAGCCTTCCATTGGTCGGAAAAGCTTTCATCTGGGGGTACTAAATACTTAAGAGTTGTGGAGTCGTTGATAACAAGATCTCTGGATGTTGAAAAGCCATAAAAATCTAGGGCATCGCTCAGTGGAGGAGCCACTATTAATTGAATCGTAACTAAGTTCCGACCCGTGGAATTTTCAGCCCATATGTCAAAGTTGAATTCACCAACAGAGTTTGCTACCCCAATTAGGGATCCAACTGCTTCGTCGAAAACCAACCAGTTGGGAAGATTTTCAAAACTATAAGATTCTGGCTCATTAATAATTTCAACTGGAATATCAACTTCACTTCCCAGCTCCCAAACTGTTTTTCTATCACTCAAAATTTTAGGCGCAAGACCTTCAACAATTGTCAAGCCATCAACCCAACCCGCATCCAAACCTTCTGAACCAAAAGAATCTTTAGAATAATCCCATGATAGGATATGTTCACCTTCCGCAACCTCGAAAGTAACTTGTTCCCAATTAGTCTTGCCGGTAGTTCGATCAATAATCTGATTATCAACTCGAAAGGTTAGATAATCACTATAATCCTCACAGCTAACTTTCCACCAGAATGAAACGGTCGCAGGCCCAGTAACCAAAAGAGAAGTAGTAGATTCTTGGTTATTTCCAATTTCACCGCTCTGTGCGGCGCTGACACCGTCTTTAGAGTGTTCAAATTGAGGAAACCAAAACTCATCCCCGGATGCCTGCCAATTACCAAGAATCTGGGAGGGCAGATCTTCGGCAACAATTGATTCCAGCTTGGCATCAACTAAAAAATCGGAGCTACCCGAAGAAATATTTAAAGCGTGTATGGCTAAGATATTTTCTCCATTCACTAACATGTCTGGAACTAATTTAACAACAGAGGGACCTGTAATTACCTGATTATCATTTCTTACCCTTGTAGCTCTGGAAGAAAAATCTAAATCTTCCGGGGCATTTTCTCTAGACAACTCATTACCGTTTAAATATGCAACATAACCATCATCATACTTCAATTCTAATTTGCCATAGAGAACAGATTTACCTTCCAAATCAAGATCAAATGGCATTCTCAAATATACCGAAGAATTTACCCCTTTTATCTCATTTTGAAGATTTGTATTAATAAATGGAATAAGATTTACGCCTATTGAATCATAACCAATTGGCTGGGCTGCAGTCTTCCATAAAGAATCGTCAAAATCCAGAGAACTAGCGATCCAAGATAAACCTAATGAATCATTTTCTGGCACCAAATATTTGATTCCAGAGCCCTCTTTTATGGGTTCAATTTTTTCACTAGTACCATTTGAGGACTGGACGGCTAAATCAATAGAATCTATAACCTTGAGCTTTAATTCACTTGTACTCAATTCACCATTATCGGCGGTAATTGTAATATCATAATCTCCAACAGCTGTTGGAATACCAGATATTATATCATTGCCGTCGAAAACAACACCGTCAGGAAGAGACGACACTGAACACTTTGCATTAGAATCAGTTGATAAAATTTGATATGAGAAATGATTTCCAACAATTACAGTCTTTTTGAGTCTACTTACAATTTTTGGAGCACCAGCCTGACTAGCAAAAGTGACCTCGTCTACCCATGCTCTATCGAGCCCACCAGAACTTCCACCGTCTTTCGAGTAAATCCACTGCAACTCATGTTCACCCACTGGTAAATTAAATTTCTTATTCTGCCAACCAACTTCACCACTGATCTTGTAAACCTCCTCACCATTAACTAAAAATCTTAAATAATCATAATCTGACTCAGAACTTACTTTCCACCAATAGTAAAGAATATCGGGGCCACGGGCCTTTATGGTAAGAATAGCACTTTCATTATTACCAAGACTATCGGTTTGTATAGCATCAACCCCATCATGACTAATGCTTTGTTGCCAAGACCAACCCTCGTTAACAACAGCGGGAGAAGGTTTTCTATATTTTGCATTGATCTCCGCCGAGAGAAAAAAAGAAGAAGGATCTATATTTGATACATTTAAATTATTTAATCTTACAGAGACACTTGAAGAATCATTGACTCTTGTAGGGATATTTCTAATAGAATTCGAAACAGAACCTAGATCACTATTTAAATCCTCATCAATTTTGATAGGAATATTTCTAGAGAATCTACTATTCGCTTTATTGTCTTCATTCTGAGAAAAATTGTAATCAATATGAGTCATGGCATGAACTGCCAAAAGGTTTTCACCAGGCAACAAAAGAGAATTATTTATTTCAAAAATTTCTTCTTCCTCCAACTCACTTTCCTCAATCTCACTCAATGCTGAGGATTCGCTATTTAGATCAGTAGGAGCATTAATTGAAGCTATTTTCTCGCCATTAAGATAAGCCACAAAACCATCCTTAACTCTCAAATTTAATTGTGCTGACTCAATAGACTCAAAATTAAAATCAACTTCAAAAGGAAATCGGAAATAGATACTTGAATTTAAAGCACTCAGATTCTCACTAATATCTGTTCTTAATAAATTGTTTAGAAAAGGTAAACTTAATCTAGAACCGTATGGCTGAGGGGAAGTTATCCAAGTAGAGTCATTATATTCTGAACCAAACTGATTCCAATTCTCATAATTATCACCATTTTGCGGAATAATGAATTTACCTACTGACTGGTAGTCGACATATTTCTTCTCTTTCAGTTTAGAGGACGTAAGATCTATACCATTCGCAATACTATTTAAAGCGACTTCTATTGATATTTGTTGTCGCTGTGACCCTGCCGGATTTAAAGCAATTATCGTTGCATTGAAAACACCAGGACTTGAGGGAATCCAACTAAATTCACCTGTTTTTTCATCAATAATCATACCTACCTCACCATCTTCAATTTTATATTCAGTAGGGGTATTTAATGATACAACTTGATAAGTGAACTCTTGATTCGTAAATGTTTGATGACTCGAATCACTTATAATTTCTGGAGTTATATAGTCATTGTTCAGAATTGTTACTTTCCCGGGAACTGACGACACTAAAGCATTTGATGGATCCGATAAATGAACAAGGAATGATTCATGTTCTTCAGGTTTTAAATCACCAACTATCTGAACCTCTATGAATTGCTCAACCTCTCCCTCTTTAAACTCAATTACTTGATCAAAACCAATATAATCACTATCAGAAACCTTCGCTGTTTGATCTTCAGTATGCACTCTAACCGATATTGCTTCGCCACTTGGGTTTCTAACCTGAAGATTCAGTTCAGCATTTATAATTCCAGAATCCGCCTCGATTACTTCAATACCATTAATATAGACTAGATCATCAGCATAAATACCCTCTAAAGATTCAACTCCAGAACCTATTGGATCCAACCAGTCTGATAACCTAGTCCCAGGCGTTCCTCCTCCTATCCATGAAGAGTAAAATCTTCCAAAATAATCTGGCCCATTTGTCCCTTGGCAATCAGAATATCCACCAGTCAATTGACCAACTATTAATCCCCCATCATCAAACAAAGGAGAGCCTGAAGATCCTGGTTCATTCACTCCAAAATCCCATCCTGATATTCTAATATAGTCTGCGTTAACATCTGTCGTATCAGATAACCAGTCTGTAATTGTGGTTGGTTGAAGATCAATAGAAATCCTTTTTTCAGAAACACCTGGATGATGAATTCCCACTGATGTGTCCGGGCTATCTGAAGCCCTGTTCCAGCCAGCAAAAAAAGGCATGTATTCTGGATTAACTGGATCATCCAATTCAATTAAACAGAAATCACTAGCAGCATTTTTAGCCCTCAATATTGATCCACTATTAAATTGATCAGTTCTACCGTCCCCAACTTGACCATTTAATGAAGACCCAACCGCTCTACATATAGAATTTTCATAGTTCCAATATACAACTATAGAGGCTGCGTTTGAGCTGGTAATACCACAGTGTTCTGCGGTCAAAAAAAATGGTTTCAAATCATTTCTTGTATTATTGATAAGTGCCCCACTACAAGTATCAATACCTTGAAGTGTATAAGCTCCTACAGATTTAATTTGGTCTCGATAAATATCTATAATAGGACCATAATCACTATTATCTTCAACTGAACAAACTACATCAATCTCACACGTTCCTGATGTATTGGCTGCTATTTTAAAACGTGATCCTGAGGACCTGAAGCCATGATTAATTTTAGTTAGATGCAATTTGGCTTCTGCTTTTTTAGAACGAGGAATCTTTAGATTAACTGTCAATCCACTGGCCCAAAATAATGGAGTCCAAAGTTGACCGTGTTTGTCATTATCAGCACTAGTAAATGTAATAGGCTTTGCATCTATTGACTGACCCATTATGTCAAGCACAGCTCCTTCGGGGAGGAAAAAATCAGTAAATCCTAAATTAATCGACTCAGCTCCTTTTGATTTAAGAGACAAGTTCCAATTTAAATAATCCCCTATTTCAGTCCACTGACCATGACTTTCGGGAGTGACATCAACCTCTCGAGGATAGGCAAATCTATATATTCTCTCGCTTTCCAAAAGAATAGCTTCTTGTAGTAATTTTTCATGATCTAAAGATGAAAGAACAATATTTTTACTTATAAGTTTTAATTCATTATTTGAACCACCGGTTGCTAGATCAATGGATTTTGATTCCAAAAGGTTCGTGTTGTCATCATTTTTATTATTGCTTTTAATTGAAATAAAAAATGCAAAAAAACCAAAAAACGTAAGGCACAGTATGAATATAATTTTTCTTTTAAACATTGTTTTTACTTTAGCTTGAACAAGCTAATTTCATTAATTGAAATTATTTCCACTAACATTATTTTTATTAATGTTAACAAATGTTAGTATAAAAACTAAATATGCCCTTTTGTCTTTTATAAAAAAAGGGTTTTTTTATAATCTGGTAGACAATAAAACTTCAGGGAAAACAGGTGAATCTATTCTTAAAATTCAACAATTATTCAAATAACAACCTATAGTGTTACTCTGAAAATATAAAATAGGAGTAAATGTGTTGAGATTTTTTTTTGATCACATATCTATCATGGCTGCATGGCACCAAAATAGTTAACATTGGATAAATTTAAAAACATGAGAATACTTCTAACCACAACCTCTTATCAGGATACACCTGGCCCACATCATGATTTATTAGCCTCTACTGGCTGGGAAATTGCGCGAGAAAGAGGTCCATTGCCAGAGGAAAAGATGCTGGATCTAGCCGGTTCATTCGATGGTTTTCTTTGTGGTGATGACGCTATAACTCGGGAAGTTATCGATAAATCATTACCAAAATTAAAAGTCATTAGTAAGTACGGAATAGGGCTAGACAAAATTGATGTGACCTATGCCACTGAAAAAAAACTTCCTGTCCTGTTCACTCCTGGAGTTAATCACACAACCGTTGCAGAGCACTGTTTTGGCCTACTATTAGCTTTAACAAAAAAGATTCACTCCAATGCGGTTGAAGTTTCTTCAGGGTCATGGAAATCAGGTTGGAAAAAGCCAGTAGGAAATGAAATTATGGGTAAAACCATCGGAATCATTGGACTTGGAAGGATAGGAAAAGAGGTAGCCATCAGAGCAAAGGCATTTGGAATGAAGGTCATTGCCTATGATCCATACTTTGATGATGTATTTGGAAAAGAATATGATGTAGAAAAAGGGTCCACGATGGATGAGGTATTGTGCAATTGCGATATCGTATCATTGCATTGCTTTTTAAATGAAGAAACTCATGGCATGATCAATTCTAATAAAATTGGGCAAATGAGAGATAATGTCATTGTAATTAATTGTGCAAGAGGTGAAATCGTGGATACAAATGATATGAACTTAGGACTCGTTAGCGGCAAGGTTGGCGGTTACGGAACTGACGTCCTAGATACGGAACCACCAAAAGAAAACCATCCTCTAATTAATGCACCTAATTGCATCATTACCTCGCACATAGCTTCGAGAACTCATGAATCAGTAGCAAGACAAGCTGGCATGGCCACACAAAATTTAATTTCTTATCTCAACGGCGAGAACAACTTCACTCAAGCCAACAACTTTT
>Ga0163109_10003619_pt1 | contig 11819 bp, 10 predicted proteins | sample CRUFie1St13metaG_FD_108704 | JGI IMG/M metagenome (GOLD analysis project Ga0163109, IMG submission 108704) | Marine microbial communities from the Costa Rica Dome - CRUD Field 142mm St13 metaG | ecosystem: Environmental > Aquatic > Marine > Oceanic > Photic zone | place: Costa Rica: the Eastern... | reverse complement strand
TCGAGACCGTATTCGTCTCAAAACTAGGGTCCGATCGGTCAAGCAGCTTGATCAGGGAATTGCTGTCACCTCTGAGCTTAAAACCGAGTTCTACGATGCGGTAGTCCTCGCTTCACACACCGATCAATCACTAGCAATGCTCGATGATCGAGAACTTGAACTGAGGCAGCTTCTGGGGGGGATTCCGTACACTAATAATGATGTTGTGTTACACACTGATCAAACGCAAATGCCCAAAAATAGGCGGGCGTGGGCGAGTTGGAACTATCAAATCCAAAGTGAGCCCGAGGGTATCGGGGCGGTTGTCACATACGACATGAATCGGCTTCAAAACCTTGCCGGACCACATCAATTTTTCGTTACACTCAATAATACTAGCCAAATTAATCCGGACAAGATCCTAGGCCAGTGGACCTACGCACATCCTCAGTTTGGTCCAAATTCACTGCAAGTCCAATCTCGCATTGAGGGAATTAATTCGGGCTCGAGGATTGTTGTTGCCGGTGCCTGGTGTTGCAACGGATTCCACGAAGACGGTGTAGTCTCGGGCGAACAAGCTGCCATAGCCGTGCAAAAAAATCTGGGTGTGTATGTCTGAAATTAAGGGACTCATTCACGCTGTAGGTCACGGATCAACATGGCACGCCAGGCTCTCACCAAAAGAGCATCGGTTTCAGTACCGCACCGCAATGGTCTTACTCGACCTTGACAGATTGTCTGATTTCCAAAACAGCATGCTAAAAGTCAATCGCTTCGGGGTTCTCAGTTTCAGAACCCACCGTCATCTCTGCGACAACACTGCGCCGAGCGGTAATCAAGCAAGACAGTTTGTGGAGGGCGTGATCGATACCGACGTATCAGGTCCTGTTAAATTGCTTACGAATCCACATTTTTTGGGGATAGGATTCAATCCATTGTCGGTGTATTTTCTGCATTCTAGGACGGGTGAGCCGGCCGCAGCGATTTATGAGGTGTCCAACACACCATGGAATGAGATCCATCGTTACGTAATTCCATACAGAAGGATCGCCCAAAACAAAACCCATTCGTTTGATAAAGAGTTTCACGTATCTCCCTTTAACCCAATGGGCCAGCGTTATGTAACAAGAGCTTTGTGGCCTCGGGAATCTGATATTTCGATTTATCTTGGTTTACAGAATGACGATTCAGATCACCTAATGTTTGAAGCTGGTCTCTCACTGAGATTAACTCCTTTTGATGGCCACTCAATTAAACCTTTATTTACTGGAATTTGGCCTCAGTCACTAATTGTGATTGGTGGCATTTATCGTGAGGCCTTCGCGTTGTGGCGTAAGGGGCTTCGTTATCACCCTCACCCTTAAGGATGGACATGACTCAAACAACAACAGAAATGAAGTCTCCATTAGTCCGAGAGTCAAAGGATCTGACGATCGTTCAAAAACTTGCCCGACGGGGTCTTCTGCGAGCATTTGCATGTGTTCGTTATGGACGCCTTACGATTGCTGATGGTGAAGACACCTTCTCATTCCAAGGAACAGAAGGCGGGCCCGATGCGCACGTTAGTATACTTGACCCACAAGTCTGGTCTGATGTTGCGTTTCGTGGATCGGTCGGGTCTGGAGAGGCATATATGGCTGGATATTGGACAACAAGCTCACTGGATCAAGTAACTCGATTCTTTGTTGCTAATAGTCACCTCACCGATCGGTTGGAAAGTGGTTTTACACGGTTTTTCTATATCGTATTACAGGCCGTGCATAGGCTAAACAAAAACACCGTGCGAGGCTCAAAGCGCAATATCGAAGCGCATTACGATCTCGGAAACCAGCTCTTCGAGACCTTTCTCGATCCAACGTTGATGTATTCTTCAGCATTATTCTCTGATGACAACAAAGACCTTCATGAGGCCTCACTAGAGAAGCTCGACCATATTTGTCGAAAACTACACCTCGAGCCAACCGACCATGTACTTGAAATTGGCACTGGTTGGGGAGGATTTGCAGTTCACGCTGCAAAGAACTACGGGTGCCAAGTGACGACGACAACTATATCTGAAGAACAGTACAATCACGCGGTCCGATTGGTCGAAAGTCTCAATCTTACCGATCGTGTGACCGTGTTGAAAAAAGATTACCGAGATCTGACTGGGCAGTATGACAAACTTGTATCGATCGAAATGATTGAGGCCGTTGGTCATCATTATCTCGACACCTATGTTAATACGCTATCAAGCCGCCTTAAACCCGAGGGGCTAGCGCTGATTCAAGCGATCACGATTGTAGAGCAGCGTTATTTGCTGGCGGTTAAGAGTGTCGACTTTATTAAGCGTTATATTTTCCCCGGCGGGTTTATTCCCTCCGTCGGCAGCATCATGCGATCGATAGGTCGCACATCCGACCTCCGACTACTTCATTTCGAAGATTTCGCGAGCCACTACGCGAGAACACTCGCAGAGTGGAGAAAGCGTTTCAATGACGAGAAACAACGGATCCTAGAGCTAGGCTACGACGAGCGTTTTTGTCGGATGTGGGAGTTCTACTTGGCCTACTGCGAGGGTGGATTCCACGAACGGCAACTAGGCCTCGCGCAATTAATCCTGGCGAAACCAAAGGCGCGGCAAGAACCACCTGTCCTAGAATTGCGTCTTTCCTGATGTGGCCCACGATTCGAAACCTAGGCGTATTTCAGGCGCTTTGGTTTCTATTGGTGCTCGGTGGTGACACCTATGTCATTATCGCTATAGCTTGGGCTTTATTTCATTTGAAGAGGTTTGCCTCTAGTCATGAGCGATTCTATTTGCCAATCTATGCCGCGTTAGGCCTTATGATGGACGGGTTGCTGACCGCTTCGGGGGTCCTCCAGTTTTCAACAACGTTTATGCCGCTTTGGCTTGTCGCATTGTGGGGGATTTTTCCCACCACGTTACATCACGGACTACGCTGGTGTTGGGGGTCTCATCTGTGGCTAATCCCAGTGAGTGCCGCCGGGGCTGCTGCTACCTACGTTGGCGGCGCGCGACTGGCTGACCTAACCCTTCCTCTAGGTATTCTGCCCACAGTTCTGATCCTTACGCCGTGTTGGATCGGGTACTTCGCATCCGTACGACTAATCACTTCAGCGAAAGCTTAAACAGCACGTGAGGGGGCTTACGATCAAAATCTGCATCAATACTAGCCCGAGTCAAGTCCTCTACCGAGTAGCGTTCCTTAACCGAATCACCGAGCGAGAATCCCCGAAGATTATTCGAGAAATAAATGAATCCTTGCGGCACCAACCACCGTGCGCATGCGTCTATTAAGGCACAATGATCCCTCTGGATATCAAGCGTTTTCTCCGTACTTTTAGTGTTCGAGAAGGTCGGTGGATCAAGCAATATTATATCGAACTCGGCTCTAGGACCCGATTCCAGCCAATCCAGAATATTCGCCCGGACAAATTGATAATGCTTGGGATTTAGGTCATTATTCTCAAAATTTCGATGCGCCCATGTGAGATATGTTTTTGACATATCGATACTTGTCACCGAGCGAGCCCAACCCCTAGCGGCGGCGACACTCAGCGCGCCGGTATAACAGAACAAATTCAGGACACGCTTTCCACGACAAGACTCAAGCAGAAGACGGCGTAATGGTCGATGATCGAGAAATAATCCAACATCGGTGTAGGTTGTTAGGTTAACCTCGAAACGCATTCCATTCTCATGGACATGTATACACAAAGGCTCTGCACGCTTTTCGTACTGAGACTTTCGTGATTGACGGAATCGTTCTTTATAGATGGCCTGTTTCAAAGGTATCCCCAGATGCTTGGGTACCCACTGACGGACTAATTGACGGCGGTGGTTAGCACTCTTTGGGTCTACCGTTTTGGGCGGCCGGTATTCCTGGATATGTAAGTAGTCTGCGAACCGATCAATGACAACATTAAATTCGGGAAGCTCGGAGTCGTAAACTCTGTAGCAATTAATATTGTTATATTTCAGTAATTTTGATCTATTTTTTAAATTTTTTGACAGTCTATTCAATAATGGCAACACTTCTTCAGGGGGTATCGTATTATCCTCGTTATTAAACTGCTCGGACTTCAAACCCAGCTCAAAACGAGCGATATTTAACCTTAGCCCCCCTGCCTGCATTTCCCATTTCTTATTGGAGCGTAAACCGAGAGCCTGAACCAACGTACGCTCCGATGTAATCAGGCCAAGACTTGCGTTAGCAAACGCCTTGCACTTATCGCCTAATAGTCTATAGAGTGTGATTAAATCATCATCACGCCCTAATCGGTTCCCGTAGGGAGGATTTGCCAGAATCCAAGTCTGGTCAGTTTCAGAGATATTCATCTGCGCCGGGGAGAAATCTTTAATCTCTCCAACCTCGACCGAAATAAGATGAGAAAGACCAGCGCGCTCGATGTTCGCGCGAGCTCTGGTCACCGCATCAGGATCGATATCAAAACCCATGAAACGAGTTTTGCACTGTCTCTCTTTGGTCCGCTCCTCGGCAGTAATGGCCGTCCACGAGATCCGTTCTAGTCCGGTCCACTTGGACAGCTGATCCGATGACCGATGGCGTTGCGGCGCGATTTGGTTGAGCCTCATACAGGCCTCTATTAGGATCGTGCCAGAACCACAACATGGGTCGGTTATTATTGCTGGCACCTTTCGGTCGACCTTCAAGCGGGCAAGCATCACCTGAGCGAGCGTCTCTCGGAGCGGAGCCTCACCACCCTCGGCACGGTAGCCACGCTGATTCAGAGGCGTACGGTTCAAATTGACTCCGATATCCACCTGACCCCGGCCAAATCGGACCGCGATACGAACGTCGGGTTGATCGCTCTCGTACTCTGGCCGTGGCCGTTCCGCCAGCGAGGCTTGATCACGAATAGCATCCATGACCAACTGACCCGCGAAGCGAGTGTCTTTCATCCAACCAACTTTCCCGGTCACGTCCACCCGAACATTGCCACCCGCATAGAGCGCGTTGTTCCAGTCCACTGTCCGCAATAAGTCACGAAACTTGTCGACTGAACGTACCTCTCCCCTCGCTAATAACCACACCACTCGATCACCAACGCGAGTCGTGCATAGCATCCGATAAGCTTCAATTAACGTACCCTCAGCGGTAACCCAGCCCAATTGACGACCCTTTACCGCTAAACCCTGAGACACAATTTCATCAGCAACTAGATCATCCGTTGCGAGAAGTGTTCCTATAGCGAAAATACCTGTGCTATGTTCTATTTTGTGGTTCATATTCAATCACAGGGAAATCACGGATAAGGGGTCGGTCGGAGACGCCGGCTCCAAGGAGATCTCATACGATGAAATCGATAAAACGTAGCTTGAATGATCGTTTCTACAATCGCGGTTACCGTGCTGGGATAGGGGGGAAGTCAAAGGAAATGTGCCCCGCTGTTTCAGGTCTTGGTCGCGACTCCTGGCTCTCCGGCTGGCGCGACGGTCGAGCCGCATCTTGGGATGGCCTAACCGGCGTATCCGGAATTCATTGTGACCCTCAAATCGCTTCATAGAGATCCAGTGCGCCGCACCCTCACAAGGGGTGCGGTTGGGGCCCATAATTAACATCGCGTTTGTTGAATCGCATCTTTAACGAGACCCGGGCCCCGGTAAATAAGTCCCGTATAGAGTTGTACCAGAGACGCTCCCAGCTCAAGCCGTCGACGGGCGTCCTCACCGGACATCACTCCTCCCACAGAAATGATTGGTAGCGATCCCTCAAGCGTTTCCGTAGCTACCTTTAAACAATGCTCTGCCCGCACAGTTAAAGGTGCGCCAGATAAACCACCCGCCTCCTCGCTATTAGGACTGAGCAGCCCGTCACGAGATACCGTAGTGTTCGTAAGAATTACAGCGTCGATGCTCGCTACCTTTAGTACCTCAAGAACTTGCTTCAAATCAGCGTCCCCAAAATCAGGGGCTAATTTCACAAACACTGGCAAATAGATACCATTTCGATTTTTTAGGTCAGATCTCACTTCGAGCACCGGCTTAATAACATCCAGAATCGTATTAACCTCGGCCAAGTCACGAAGGCCCGGTGTGTTCGGGCTTGAAATATTTACGGTGATGTAGTCAGCCACAGGTGCCGCTTTCATAATACAGGTAACATAGTCTCGATACGCTTCGTCATTCGGTGTATCTTTATTCTTTCCAATGTTGACACCGATCACGCCTTGATAGTTTTGACGTGTCAGTCGAGCCACCATTGCGTCAATACCTTCATTATTGAACCCCAAGCGATTGATTAGCGCGGTATCCTTCTCCAGACGAAACACGCGTGGTTTTGGATTCCCGGGCTGTGCTCTCGGCGTAACTGTTCCGACCTCCAGATGGCCAAATCCGAGGCGTGACAATCCTGAGACAGCCTGCGCATCTTTATCAAGGCCTGCTGCGAGCCCGATCGGGTTCGCAAAATGCAATCCCGCGATCTCGCAAGCACGTCCTTGCATCGGCTTCAGAGCGCCCAGGCAATGACCCAAAATTTGAAGCGAATTTATAGTGAGACCATGCGCAGCTTCTGGATTAATTCGAAAAAGTGCTGACTTAAACAACGAGTACACAATGCTTCCCTTGTCGGACCGTGACGGATTGTATCGAATCTCTGACCTTACGCTTGTAAATAGTCACCAAGAGGTCACGACTCAAAAACCTATTGGTATCATACATGGCTCCGTGGCACGATCCCCCTTAGCTTTTATGAGGCTTGTTCAATAAAACGGTTTCAATCTATAAATTAATCTATTGATTTACTTACTATTTCGAAAAGATCTTTTGATAGATTTTGACTGATTATCCTGCGAAGCTCTGACTTCATCTTATCCTGGTAGCTCGGCTCAAACCGGGCCCATTGACACAACGGCATCACCAAACGAGCTGCAATTTGGGGATTCATCGCATCAAGCTTCAAAACCGAGTCAGCAAGCAGCCGATATCCCGCTGCGGAATAAAAAGCCTTTACATTACGGTTTGCAAACGCACCAAGTACCGCACGCACGCGGTTTGGGTTAGTCCATGCGAACCTTTCGTGTCCTGTTAATTCCTTAACCCTCTCGATGGTCGCCGTACGTTCATTTGTGGCCTCCGTCGATAACCATAGATCAAGCACTTCGTCGGTATCGGCACCATCCAAGAATTTTTGGCTCAGTGCATCAGATAGATGGGGCGCAGCGTCACTGCGCGCTATTCGGTACGCGGCAAAACGCTCCGTCAGGTTCGACGCATTGTTAAAAAGGTCCTCGAGGATCGTGTCTACCTGTTCTATTTTCGCAAGATATGTCAGAGCCGTAATGGCCAATGACCTGCGACCAATAGCCGACGCTTCTGGCTGGTATGGTCCCTCGGGAGTCATCGTTTCAAATAGAATTTTCCAATACTTCGACGCACCGTCAGCTAGTGTCTGCCGCAGTTGCTTTCTCGCACTGAGGATCGCTTGAGGGTCCCCAGGTTGAAATATATCCCAGAGTATATTGTCCTGGGGCAGAGTAAGCATTTCAGCAAGACACGCTGGATCTTGCACCATCTGAGGATCGCGAATGAGTTCGCAAACAAGATCGATCAGCGCCTGATCGATAGGTGAGTCTGGATCTTTTAGTAAATGCCCGATGGACTGGATGTAAAGATCCTGAATCGCGTCCCAGCGAGAAACTCCATCATCATCAAACCTAGCCAAGGCGATCAAGTCAGCGACCGGCCGGGTCATCTCCAACTTAACTGGCGCCGAAAGCCCCCGGAGTACAGATATAACCGGGTTACCCTTTACGTCCTCATGCGTCACTGAGGCACTTGTCTGTGATAACTCGAACAACGTCTCGGGAACCAATACCTGGCCCGATTCACGATCGATCAGCTGATACGAAATGGGAATGAGGTACGCTTTATGAGAATCGATTTCCGCAATGGCAGGTGCCCGTTGATCAAATTGAATTGTCAACTGCCCCGTTACGGAGTCGTGATCCATGTAAACCTGAAGCCTTGGTGTTCCGGGCTGTTCGTACCAACACATGAATTGACCGAAGTCACGACCTGATACTTCGGCCATTGCACCCACAAATTCCTTGATAGTGACGGCCTGACCGTCGTAGCGTTCAAAATAGAGGTCACTGCCTCTTCTGAATAATTCAGGCCCGAGGAGTGTACGTATCATCCTCACAACCTCTGCACCTTTTTCGTAGATAGTCAAGGTGTAGAAGTTTGAAATCTCTTGATATTCAGGAGGCTGAACCGGATGCGCCGTTGGCCCACTATCTTCTGTAAATTGTGCGCTTCTGAGGAAGTTTACATCTTGGATACGCTTAACTGCTCGTGAATTAATATCAGCACTGAATTCGCTGTCCCGAAAGACAGTAAAACCCTCTTTCAAGCTCAACTGAAACCAATCCCGGCAGGTCACACGGTTCCCTGACCAATTATGAAAGTACTCATGAGCGACGATCGCCTCAATCCTTTGAAAGGCTTGATCGGTCGCGGCTTCAGGGCTAGCCAACACACAGCTCGAGTTGAAAATATTGAGCCCTTTGTTCTCCATCGCACCCATATTGAAGTGGCTTACTGCAACGATCATAAAGATATCGAGATCGTACTCACGGCCGTAGACGTCCTCATCCCATGCCATTGCTCGCTTTAAGCTCTCCAGTGCATAACGAGTACGGTTTAGGTCTTTCTTTTCAACATAAATCCGAAGGTCAATTTCTCGGCCAGACATCGTGACAAAACTGTCGCGCTCTGCTGCCAAATTCCCGCCGACTAAAGCAAATAGATAGCACGGTTTTGGAAAGGGATCCTCCCAAACCACGACCCGCCGTCCATCTTTTATTTTAGTATCCGAAATTAGGTTTCCATTCGAGAGAAGCACCGGATATTCAGGATCGGCTGTGATCCGTGTTGTAAAACTACTCATAACGTCAGGGCGATCTGGGTAGTAAGTAATCCTTCGGAATCCCTCAGCCTCGCATTGCGTGCAGAACATCCCATTAGAGAGATACAGGCCCTCGAGCGCTGTATTCGCCTCAGGATTGATCTGTGTAACCACTTCCAGGGTAAACGCGTCGGGTACTTGCCGGATCAGCAAGCTCTCGTCGATCTCAACCAGACGGCTCTCGTCCACCAGTTCACCATCAATCTTGACGGATATCCGCTTCAAATCCTTTCCATTTAATTCCAGTGATGTGACGCCCGCAGTTATTTTTTTCCATACTGAGATCTGCGTAACGCGGGTCTCTGTCGGATGCAAATCAAAGGTGAGGTCAACCGACTCAACCGCATAAGGGAACCCTTCGTATTCCGCTAGTCGAGTGGTCTTGGGTGCGGCGTTCATTGCACGCGAATCAGTCATGATCGATATCCTTAGATGGAATAATGTCAGGAACAAAATTGAATATGCCCGACGCCGTTTTCGTACGATGAATAAATCCAGTGCGCTCTTGCTCAGGAAGCTTCAATGAATCGTAGACAATCGTGGCCTCAAGCATTAGCTCTCTCTGCTGTTTGGACACAATGCGACCGTCAGGAAACTTTCCGAGCTCGATCGCTCGCTTTAAATCGCCTGCCATCTCGGGTGTTAGCGAAAAAACCAGATCATCGATTGAGTTCATTCATTGTCCTGTTGGGATTCAATACGTCCGCCCCACTGTAATTTTGAACGACAAACCTCGTAATAGGAATATCCCGGCGGATGCAATAACTTTAGCCGTTCATTGGACTGCCGGATAATAATCTGATCTCCCAACAATAAAGAGATATGCGTCTGGCCGTCGCAACTCACCTGCGGAAGGGCCTGATGCTTTTCGGTCACCGTAACGGATATGACGCAGTTTGCCGGCACAACAATTGGCCTCGCGTTGAGAGTATGTGGGAACATGGGGACTATTACCAAAGCCTCAAGCCTTGGATGCATAATTGGACCACCAGCGGACAGCGCATAGGCGGTCGAACCCGTTGGTGTCGATACGATAAGGCCGTCTGATCGGCTTGAGTAGACAAATTGGTCATCGATACACAGGTCAAACCCTAGCATTCGAGCGCTTTGTCCCTTGTGTAAAACGACATCGTTGAGCGCTGTCGCGGAGGCTATGACTTCATCGTCGCGAATAACCTCAACGGAATTTAAACTCCGCGTTTCTTCTGTAAATTCGCCTAAGAGCGCTTGTCCAACCTTTTCAAGTGCCTCTGATGGACGGATATCTGTAAGAAATCCCAATGATCCGCGGTTAATGCCCAAAACTGGTGTATCGAATCGCACCAACGCACGACTTGCGCCGAGGAGACTTCCGTCGCCACCCACGACAATGGCGAGATCTACCTTTTGACCAATGACATCAAGTGCGCAGTGTCGAAATTCCGAGAACACTCCTAACTCAGCTAATTGGTCTTCAATCCACACCTCAAGACCGATATCTCTCAGATACCCGGCCAATCGTGCTATTGTCTGTGATGCTTGCTGGTGACCCGATCGACCTATCAAAGCAACGCTGTTAAATTTGTTCACCGATTTTCCTTGGAAGCTTAATGAAGACTTCTCACACAATATTCTCAGAGACGAACCATGAGGATGCGATAGCTAGGGAATTAAACTGGCTATTGACCTCTGATCCTTTGTGGTCGTCTGCTCCAGATCATGATTGTGTGCCACTGAAGAATATTTGCAAAGGTTCGGTAGAGGAAATTGCCAAGAATCTTTCCAATGAGTGGACTTGGTCCGGGGCACCAAAACGATTAGGTCGACGGTTCGAGAGTCTATTAACGGCAATGTTGGAGCAGAGTGACGCATGTAAACTCTTGAAGCATGGGCTCGTTGTCAGGGACAACAAACAAACTATAGGCGAAATTGATTACCTTATAGAACTTCCAGACTCAATCTTACACCTTGAGGTAGCAGTTAAATTTTATGCCGGAGTCGGTAAGTCAGCCGACCTAACTAAAAGAAAATTCTGGATTGGCCCAAGTTGCAGAGATCGATTAGATCTAAAAATTAATCATCTGTTGAATCATCAGCTCAAGCTCTGCTCTACCAAATTTGGACAGCAAGCTCTGCGCATGTTCGGTCTACCTCTCCCCCAGTCATCACTCGGATTGATTTACGGCTACCTAATCCAACCCTGGCAACAAATTAACGAGGTTCCACATCAGACTAAGCAGATTCATCGAGCATTTTGGACAACTCACTCCGAGGCATTGGCCGCTATGAAGCATTTGAGTCGGCCTTATTCCACTGCCTACGGTTGGACTCTGCTCGAGAGACATCAGTGGATCGCGCCCCAATTCGGGAATTCGCGATTACCACAAGTGCCGAGAATGATCGATCCACCAATCCAAGCAGATTGCTACGCATTACAACCCAAACAGAGACCAGGTGAAGAAAAATTGAGACTATTTGTAATGCGGGATTACTTCACCCAAGGCGCGCATCTTGAAATAACAAGAGATCTCGGCAACTGCAAGGAGGAATAGTTACGCTTGAAAACATCTCGCTGAACAATAGCGGAGTGGAGCGGGAAACGAGAATCGAACTCGCGACCCCAAGCTTGGGAAGCTTGTGCTCTACCAACTGAGCTATTCCCGCACACATGCCTGCACAAGGAATAGTAAACAAAAAGCACCACAACATGAACCAAATACGCAGTCTAACTCGTATTGACTGCTTTCTTGGCTTCGATAATCTTAAAAGTATCTCTTAAGGGCGTCCCTGATCTGAGGTTTTAATCAGTAAATTAGCAATCTTATAGATTTCGTCTCTGTGTCCTTCCTAATCGGCGCGTACCCTAAGAATAAAGCCTTTCAGCGTTGTATCAGCTCCAAGCTCGTGGCCGTCGATAGCCGACGG
>Ga0163109_10003618_pt1 | contig 11820 bp, 10 predicted proteins | sample CRUFie1St13metaG_FD_108704 | JGI IMG/M metagenome (GOLD analysis project Ga0163109, IMG submission 108704) | Marine microbial communities from the Costa Rica Dome - CRUD Field 142mm St13 metaG | ecosystem: Environmental > Aquatic > Marine > Oceanic > Photic zone | place: Costa Rica: the Eastern... | reverse complement strand
ATTTAATCTCTATTTCCCCTAGATATATTCTTGAAGCTTTTGGACTTTTAATATTAGCTTCGATTTCTTATGGGTTAGTACAGTTAAATAATCAAACCTCTGAAATTCTTCCTGTACTAGGTGCTATAGCTCTTGGTGCACAAAGGTTATTACCAACTGCTCAAATAATATATAGTTCATGGGCAGTTTTCGTAGGAAATAAAGCGGCTCTATCTTCTGTACTTAAATTACTAAATCAACCAATTCCAAAAGAAATAAAAGTTAAAAATTCTTATAAGTCAAACTTTCAAAAAGAGATTGTGTTTAAAGATGTAAGCTTCAAATATGGTTCAAAAAGTAAAGAAGTTCTTAAGAATATTAGTTTTAAAATTAAAAAAGGCGAAAGAATAGGAATTATAGGTAAAACAGGTAGTGGGAAAAGTACCCTTATAGATATTTTAATAGGCTTGTTATACCCATCTGAGGGATCTGTTTTTGTCGATAACCAAAAATTGGATTATATAAACAATTATCAAGAAATTATTAATTGGAGGACAAATATAGCTCATGTTCCTCAAAGTATTTATTTAAGTGACAGTTCAATTGCTCAAAATATTGGATTTGGCATACCCAAAGATGAGATTAACTATGGTTTAGTTAAAGATGCAGCTCAAAAAGCTCAAATAGACGATTTTATTAATCAATTACCGAAAAGTTATTTAACATATGTTGGAGAGAGAGGGGTTAAATTAAGTGGTGGGCAAAGACAGAGAATTGCAGTAGCAAGAGCATTGTACAGAAATTCCAAATTACTTGTATTCGATGAGGCTACAAGTGCTCTAGATAATTCTACAGAAAAAGCAATTATGAATTCTATTGAAAACTTAACTTCTGATTTGACAGTTATCTTAGTTGCTCATCGTCTTAGTACCGTAAGAAATTGCGATAGGATTTTTGAAATGAAGGAAGGGGAACTGATAAAGATATATAAAAAAAATGAATTTTCTGAAAAGAATTACTCCTAAAACTAAATTTATTCAATAATTGAGGTAAACTATAAACACATTTGTGGTAACTTGAAATTTAATACTCTTTAAAGTTTTAAATATAATGTTTGATGATTCTAAAATATTGATTACTGGAGGAACTGGCTCTTTTGGGAACAAGTTCATTTCAATGACTTTAAAAAATTTTAACCCGAAGAAGCTGATAGTTTTTTCTCGTGATGAATTCAAACAATGGGAAATGGCAAAAAAGTTTGAAGGCGATAAAAGGATTAGATTTTTCATAGGAGATGTAAGAGATAAAGATAGACTTCACAGAGCATTACAAGGAGTTGATTTTGTAATACACGCAGCAGCAACAAAAATAGTTCCAACTGCCGAATACAATCCTTTTGAATGCATAAAGACCAACATAATAGGAGCTATGAATTTAATTGATGCTTCTATTGATCAAGGAGTTAAAAAGGTTGTCGCGTTATCAACTGATAAAGCTAGTAGTCCAGTAAATCTTTATGGAGCAACAAAGTTAGCATCAGATAAATTATTTGTAGCTAGTAATACTTCATATGCTGGAGGACAAATCACAAGATTTTCAGTAGTTAGATATGGAAATGTTATGGGATCAAGAGGATCTATATTACCCTACTTCTTCTCTATAAAGAATAAAGGGTTCCTCCCAATTACAGATAAAAGAATGACAAGATTCATGATTTCACTAGAGGAAGGAGTTGATTTGGTTTGGGAAGCTATGAAAGATATGATTGGAGGAGAAATATATGTTAAAAAAATACCCTCGATGAAGGTTATTGATATTGCAAAAACAATAGCCCCAGATTGCGAACATAACTTTATTGGCGTTAGACCAGGAGAGAAACTCCACGAACAAATGATAGGTTTAGAAGATGCTCCTTATACATATGAATATCCAGACTATTTCAAAATATTACCCCAGATAAATGATTGGGATAAAGATAAAAAAAGAATAAAAAATGGGAAGAAAGTTAGCGAAGATTTCTTTTATTCTAGTAATACAAATGATCTATGGATGACAAATAAAGAATTAAAAAATTGGATAGACCATAACTTTAACAATTTTGAACAATAATTATGATTCCCTACGGAAGACAAGAAATATGTAGAGATGATATAAGGTCTGTTACTAGAATCTTGAATTCAGATTGGTTAACACAAGGACCCAATGTTCAGAAGTTTGAAGATTTAGTTGCGGAAAATGTTGGTTCTAATTTTGCAATAGCATGTAATAGTGCTACAAGTGCTTTGCATCTTGCTTGTAAATCCTTAAACCTTAAAAAGGGAGATATAGTTTGGACGAGTCCAAATAGTTTTGTGGCTAGTGCGAATGCTGCTATTTATTGTGATGCAAAAGTTGATTTTGTAGATATTGATCCTCGCACTTATAATTTAAGTATTGAAAAATTGGAACAAAAACTTATTTATTCCAAGAAAAATAACTGTTTACCCAAAATAATTATTCCAGTTCATTTTGCAGGACAATCCTGTGACATGAAGAGTATTTATAAGTTATCAAAAAAATACAAATTTAAGATAATAGAAGATGCCTCCCATGCTATCGGAGGTTCATATGAAAATCAAAAAGTAGGTTCTTGTAAATATAGTTCTATAACTGTATTTAGTTTTCATCCAGTTAAAATAATAACTACGGCAGAAGGCGGAATAGCTACTACAAATAATCGTAAAATAGCTGAAAGATTAATTAGGTATAGATCTCATGGAATTACTCGAGATAAGAAAAGTTTTCGAAAAGTCTATAAAGATGAAATTTGGAATTATCAACAAGTTGATTTAGGCTTCAATTATCGAATGAACGATATTCAGGCTGCATTGGGAATTAGCCAATTACAAAAATTAGAAAAATTTATAAATAAAAGGCATCAAATCGCTAACATCTATAATTCAGAATTATCCACTTTGGGAATTTGCTTACCCTCTCAAAATATCAATACAAATTCCAGTTATCATTTATATCCAATTAGAGTTTCTAAAAAAAAAGGTGGTATAAATCAACGTAAATTGTTTGATTATCTGAGAGGAAATAATATTGGAGTAAATTTACACTATATTCCAATCTATAGGCACCCGTATTTTAGGGAATTAGGTTTTAATAAAGGATATTGTGAAGAGGCTGAAAAACACTTTAAAGAGGTTATTTCATTACCTATCTATTCAGGTTTAAGAAAAAGGGAACAGAAATTTGTTATTGACTCTATAAAAGCAATGTATAAAAAGTAAGTTCAGAAAATGCAAAAAGTAGTCCTTATAATTCAAGCTAGAATGGGATCAAAAAGATTACCTGGTAAATCAATGCTTGATTTGGCGGGTAAGCCCTTAGTTGCCAGGATTATTGAGAGAGTTAAAAGATGTAAAAAAGTTAACGAGATAGTACTTGCTATTCCAAATACAAAAGCAGATAAAATACTTTTGGAAATTGGGAAAGAAAATCAAATCTCAGTATATGAGGGATCAGAAAATAATTTATTAGAAAGATATTTTAAAGCTGCAGTTATGAAATCGGCCAATTTTGTTGTAAGACTACCAGCAGATAATGCAGTGCCTGAGCCTAATGAAATAGATAAAATAATTTCTCATCATATATCATTAAATAGGAGAGGATTCTCATCAAACTTATCTTCATTTTTTAATTCAGGATATCCTGATGGGATTGGAGCAGAAATATTTGACTTTTCACTTTTGAGCGAGGTATACCATAAAGAAAAAAATTCAGAATTTCAAGAACATATTCATTTAAATTTTTTTGATTATTCTAATGAAAAACCAAAAGATCCAAAATGGTGTCCAATTAGCACTTTAAATTGCCCATTAGAATATAGAAGACCAGAGTTGGTTTTGGATATAAACACTTTTTCGCAGTATCTATTTATAAAAGAACTATATGATTACTTATATAAAAAAAATCCTGAATTTTCAATAAAAGATATTATTGATTGGTATGATTATGTTTACAAAAAAAAATAATTATATAAAGAATGAGAAATATAAACTTTTTTGAAAAGTTAAAATCAGTATACATAATTGCCGAAGCAGGAGTTAATCATAATGGAAATATAAATATTGCTAAAGAATTAATTGATAAAGCTAAAGATGTTGGGGCTGATGCGGTTAAGTTTCAATCCTATAAAGCGAATAAATTGGCTAATGTAAATACACCTAAAGTTAAATATCAGAAATTTAATGCCATAAACTCTGATGAAACGCATTTAGAAATGCTTCAGAAGTATGAACTATCTGAGGATGATCATATCAATTTAAAAAATTATTGTGATAAAAAAAATATTGATTTCTTATCTACTCCATATGATGTTGAAAGTGCAAAATTACTTACTCGTTTGAATGTGAAAATGTTTAAAGTGGCATCTGCCGATTTAGTTGATTTTCAACTTCATAAATATCTTTCATCTACTTACAAACCTGTAATAATTTCTACTGGGATGTCCTCCATAGAGGAAATAGAAAAAATATTAAAAATATACGATCTTCAAAAAAGTTCTGTAATTCTTCTTCATTGTGTTTCTAATTATCCTTGTTCTATAAAATCAATTAACTTAAATTCAATTGCATTTTTAAAAAATTACTTTAAATTGCCAGTTGGATATTCTGATCATGGCTCTGATTCCATAACAGCCTCTATCTCCGTTGCATTATCATCCAAAGTCTATGAAAAACATTTAACGCTGGATAAAAAAATGGAAGGACCTGATCATAAGGCCTCCTCAAATCCTGAAGACTTTTTAAATCTCGTAAATGAAATAAGAAAAACCGAAATAATTTTGGGAAATTATACAAAATCTATCAAGGAAGAGGAATTAGAAATGAGAAAAATATCAAGAAAAAGCATATACTTAGCAAGAGATGTAAGATATGGGGAATATGTTAAAGATAGTGACTTTAACTTAAAAAGACCAGGGATAGGAATTTCTCCTCTTGAGATACCAAATATTTTGGGAAAAATTTATTTAAGAGATATTAGAGAGGGAGAGTTGTTAAAAAAGGAAGATTTTAAATTATGAAAAGAGATGTATCCTGCATAATTATTGGTACTGGTGGACATTCTCGGGCTGTAATATCCTTATTAAAGAAAAGTAAGAATTACATTATCGAAGGACTTATTGATATCTCTTCTGATTTTGATTTGACTGAGAAAATCTTAGATTTCCCAGTAATTGGTGGCAAAGATTTTTTAGAAACTCTTTTAATGAAGAAAGCACATAATTATTTCTTAGCTATTGGTGACAATCATATTAGAAGAGATATTTTTAATTTCTTAGTTCAGAATGATGCAAAGCTCCCAAATTTATTTGATCCCTATTCTTTCGTGGATCAGAGCGTTGAATATGGTAAAGGAAACATTTTTTTTCATAATTCTTATGTTGGTCCTTCAGTTAAATTAGGAAGTAATAATATTTTTAATACTGGATGCGTGGTTGAGCATAATTCTTCTGTTTTGAATCATTGCCATTTAGCTCCAAATTCTGTAATTTGCGGTAATTCTCATATAGATGATTTATGTTTTATAGGCGCCAACTCCACAGTTATCAATAACATAATGATCAGTAGTGAAATTAAACTCGGAGCAGGTTCAACCGTTACTAAATCTATAAAAAATAAATCTTCGACTTATGTCGGTTCACCTGCAAAAGAAATTGAGAGTAAATAATGATATATATTTCTACTGGCGGTTTTAATAAAAAAAGTGTAATTGAGGTAATCCAATTATTATCTAAAAATAATATTAAGGCTTTTGAATTGTCTGGCGGAATTTTTACAGATAATCTGGAATCTAAATTAAAGATACTCTCGAATAAATTTGAATTTACAGTTCATAATTATTTTCCTCCACCCAAAAAACCTTTTGTATTAAATTTGGCTTCACTTAATGAAAATATATATCAAGAAAGCGTAAATCATATAAAACAATCTATTAAGTTAGCTTCATTTATTAAAAGTCCATTTTATAGTTTTCATGCTGGTTTTCTTATTGATCCAAAGGTAAAGGAACTTGGGAAAACTATTAAAAGTAATAATCTTTATGATAGAGATAAATCTTTAAAAAGATTTATTCATTCAATAAAGTTTTTATCTAAATATGCTTCTAAATATAAAATTAAACTCCTTGTAGAAAATAATGTTATTACGAAATCAAATCTTAGTAAATTTAAGTCAAATCCGCTCCTTATGACCGATACAAAAAGTACTGGAGAGATAGTTGAAAATTTTGATGAAAATTTATTTTTTTTAGTCGATGTAGCGCATTTGAAAGTTTCTGCAAATACCCTAAATTTTGATGCGCGCGAATACTTAGAAATATTTAAAGATAAAATCGGTGGATATCATTTAAGTGATAATAACGGTCTAGTTGATTCAAATAAAGAAATTTCAAAATCCTCTTGGTTTTGGCCTCATTTGAGAAATGACTTAAACTATTACACATTAGAGGTTTATGATCAAAATCCTAAAGTTTTATTTTCACAATTAGAATTAGCGCAAAACAAAGTCTATAAATAATAATATGCTAAAGAAAATAATTTGCTCTGAAAAAAATTCACTTAGGCAAGCTTTAAAAATAATTGATAAAAATGCAATGGGAGTTTGTTTCGTTGTAGATAAAAGTAATAAACTACGAGGGGTATTAACAGATGGGGATATAAGAAGAGCGCTGTTAAAGAATGCTGGATTAGATTCTAATGTTAAAGATCATATGAATAAAAAATTTTTAGCTCTTCCTATTAATTCTGATATTGATCAAGTAAATAAATATCTTCAAAAAAAGAAATATAAAGTAATTCCCTTATGTAATATCCATGGTGAAGTAGTGGATTTTGCGGATAGGGATCATTTACGTTCAATTCCAATTCTTTCACCTTCTTTAAATGGAAATGAACTTAATTATTTAAATGATTGTATTACTACTAATTGGATTTCCTCTAAAGGTAAATACGTTAGTAAGTTTGAAAATATTTTTGAAGTTCTGCACCCTAAATATTATGCATTAGCCGTCTCAAATGGCACTACAGCACTGCATCTATCATTAGTCGCTATGGGTATTAAGGATGGCGACGAAGTTATAGTTCCGGATTCAACCTTTGCTGCAACAATTAATGCAGTACTCTATTGCAATGCAACTCCGGTTATTTGCGAAATAAACAAAAAGACATGGTGTATTGACGATAATGAAATAAAGTCTTTAATTACCTCTAAAACTAAGGCAATTATTCCAGTACATCTATACGGACAACCTGCCAATATGAAAGAAATTATGAAGATAGCTAATGAAAATAATCTCCTTGTTTTAGAAGATTGTGCAGAAGCTATTGGAAGTAAAATTGAGAATAAAAGAGTTGGTACATATGGAGATTGTTCTACTTTTAGCTTTTATGGAAATAAAACTATTACGACCGGAGAAGGAGGAATGATTATATTCAAAAATAAGAAACATTATGAATTGGGAAAATTATTGCGAGATCATGGCATGTCAAACAAAAGAAGATATTGGCATGAAATGGTTGGCTTTAACTATAGGATGACTAACCTTCAAGCAGCAGTTGGTGTTGCTCAAATGGAGCGTTTTGAGGAAATCATAGACAAAAAAAGAGAAATATTTAATTTTTATAATAGAAATCTTTTAAATCTAAATGGCATATCCAAAATGCCATTTAATTCAAATAACTTCTATAATTCCTCCTGGTTATATACTTTTATATTAGATTCTCATATTGATAGAGATAAATTAATAAATAAGTTAAATCAGCAAGGTATCGAATTAAGACCATCTTTTTGTTCTTTAAGTGAAATGCCTCCTTATAGGAATTTTAGAAAATCTTTAAGTCTAAAAAATAGTTATTTGTTATCCCAAAAAGGAGTCTCTTTGCCTTCTTCAATTATGCTTAATGAGATTCAATTGAAATTTATAGTACAGTCTTTAGCAAATTTTTTAAAAAATAATATAGAATGACAGAGAATTATTAATTAAAAATGAATGTAAAACTCTGATAAAAAACTACTATTCATTTACCTATGAAAAATATAAAATACTACCTAAAAGATGAAGTCCTACTTGGCAAGGCAGATAATGAATTCAAGGAAAATTCTGTTATTACAATTAGGAATTTATTTGAGGAAACATTCTGCGAAAAAGTTGTTGATTACATAAAAATCAACGAAGCAAAAATTATTGAAAAGTATAAAAAAGATAAAAAAGGGTTGGTTCTTGATGAATTTGAGAAAGATCGAAAAATAAAGTATTTTGAATACCCTTTTTCATATAATAGAAACCTATTTGGGAAGTTTGCTAATTCTAAAATTTATAAAATAGCTGAGATTCTTTTGAAAGAAGAAGTTTATCTTTTTAGTATGGAAATTCATTCGAGAATTGCTCTAGGGACTCTTATACCTCCACATCAAGACAATGCATACTATGGTTTAGAAAATGGCAGTGCTTTGACTTTTTATATCCCACTTAATTCTCAAAATCCAAGTGATGGAGGTTTAAGGTATCTTAAAAATAGCGTTAATAAACAGTTTGATCATGATCTATCTTCAGAAAAAGGTTTTTCTCTAACGATAAAATCTAAAGATGAAATTAAATTACTTGAAAAAATTGATCCCATCTATGAGCCAGGTTATTGTTCAATTCATCATTCAAGAAGTGTTCATTATGCTGAAAAAGTACCCCCAATGATTGATAGAGGGTTGGTTTTAAGGATGTCCTTTTTTGCAATAAATTCAAAACAAAAAAATAATCATCTTGAGTGGTATGAGAAGATAGTAAATAAAAATAGATTACAAAACACTTAAAAGCGATTTATTATGCCTGGATTTGAATTGATTGGAAAAGAGGAGGCAAACGCTGTTGCAGAAATTTTTAATGAGGGCGGAATATTATTTGCACACGGATTTGATTCTTTAAGAAAGAAATATCATGTTAGAGAATTTGAATCTAAATGTTCTGAATACTTTAAGGTTGATTATTCTCGTGCAGTTTCATCGGGAACAGCAGGTCTCAAATGTGCTCTCAAAGCTGTTGGAGTTCAACAAGGTGATGAAGTAATTACTCAATCATTTAATTTTATAGCCACTATTGAAGCAATTGTTGATTGCGGGGCTAAACCAATAATTTGCGATATCGATGAAAACCTTCATTTAAGTATTAAAAATTTAATGGAAAGAATAACAAAAAAAACAAAGGCCATAATTATTGTTCATATGTTAGGTATGGGGGGAGATATTAAGCAATTAGTTGATCTTGGTAAAAGATTAAATTTGCCTATTATTGAAGATAATTGTGAAGCTATTGGAGCAAAGTTTAATGACAGATATTTGGGTGCTATTGCTGATATAGGTGTAATGAGTTTTGATCATGGGAAAATGATTGCTTGTGGTGAAGGGGGTATGGTATTGACCAATAGAAAAGAATATTCAGACTTTGTTAGTCAATATAGTGATCATGGCCATGAAAACAATCCAAATCTACCAAGAGGTAAAGATAGAAGAATTATGCCGGGTTTTAATTATCGTTTAACCGAGATTCAAGCAGCTATAGGAAAGGTTCAGCTATCAAAATTAGAATTCATGCTTAATGAAAATAAAAAAAGGTATGAAATATTAGAAAGATCTATTTCAAAGTTCACGAAAATCAGATCAGAACTGCCTTTTCATCAGGGATCTTATGATACTTTTATTTTCTCAATCAAAGATAAATTCTTGAAGCAGAAAATAATTAGTTTTTTAAAAGAATCAAATTTTGGAACAAAGAATCTTCCTGATGCTATGGAATGGCATTGTAGTTTTTATTGGCAACATGCGATCGATCAAGAGCAGATTATAAATTCAAAACATAGTTTTGAAATTTTAAACAATCAAATAGCATTACCTATACTTTTAAAAAAAAGTATTGAAGATTATGAAAAGATTGCAGATGGGATAGTTTCTATAATTTCTTAGAATAATTATGAAATGAAAAAAATTTGTTTTTTAGTCTGCAGCCCCTTCACTGAAAACGATTATCGAAAGTATGGAATATCTCAAATTGAAAAATTAGGATTTCAAATTTTAATTTTAGACTGCACACCATTCCTAGAGTCCGAATTTTACTCTGAGATTGGTGGTGATAAAGTTACAATTGAAAATAAATTAGTCTTAAAATGCTACACAAAAAAAGATATTTTTTTCAATTTAAATAAATTTAATCCTGAATGGTGTATTGATGAATTACAGGGGTTCTCAAAAAAACTATATATTGAAAGGTTACAAATAAGATTCTTTTTGAAATCAAATTTTAAAATTCTAGAATACAAGCTTAAAAGTATTCCTTTTTATAAGGGTTTAATCAATAGAAATTTTTTTAACCATACTAAGAATCTTATAAAGATATCTTTAATAAAAATATTATCATTACCTTGGAAAATAGCTAAACCCGATAAAGTAGTAATTGGAGGAAGAATCGAATATGAAAAATTATCAAATCATATAGGTATTATAAGAGCTCATAATTTTGATTTTGATGATTTTAAAAGATGCAAGCAAAATAAATTTACTAAAAAAACAACAAAGAACCTACTTTTTTTAGATGAGGATTTTCCCTGTCATAGTGATTATATTAGGGATGGTTTAAGTCCATCAATTAATGTAGAGAATTATTTTAAAGAGATATCATATTGTTTACTTAATTTATCAAAGCGTTTTGAGTTGAAGCCACTTATAAAATTACACCCGAAAGCCAACTTAAAAAGATCTAGAAAGCTTTACACTATACCAGTATCAATAAAGGATACTGCTGATTTAGTTTCGAATGCAGATGTAGTAGTTGCTCATTGCTCTACTTCAATTCAAATGGCAGTTTTATTTAAAAAACCATTAATCTTAATAATTCCAAATCAATTAGAAAGTAATAGTGTTTGGCGTAAATCAATAGATAATTTTTCATACCTCTTAAGAGTCCCAGCTATTAAAAGTTCTGAAATAAATAATTTGAAAAGTATACCTCTAGTGAATGTAGAAAGTTATAATAAATATAGTGAAAAGTATATAAAAATGAAAGGTTCTCCAAATAAATTTTCTTGGGAAATAATTACAGAAAATTTATAGTTTTGTATTAATTATGTTGTAAAGCTATTCTTTCATTCTCTATCTGAAAAGTAATAATGTCCTCAATTCAGTCTCAAATTATTCTATGGGACTCTTCTGAAAAAGTTTCAATTAAGATCCCAAAAAATAAAACTATATTATTTTGGAATCAATTCACGAGTGATCATAATATTTTTTCCATCCCTGATTTAATTGAAAAAGATTCTGATTATTTGAGAGCAAAATATTTAGAATGGATTTATAAATTAGGTAAAACTAAAGTTGATTCGAAAACTATTATTGAAGTCTTTAAACTAAGAAAAAATTTCAGTGCATGGTGGATGAGCTTAGTTGCAGAGAAATCTAATTTTGCTAAATCAACCTATATTGATGAAATAATAAGATTAATATTATTAGATAAATTAATTAAAAAAAATTCAGTATCTAAAATAATAATTTACAGTTCCAATCAAAAACTTATTGATGTCTTAAAAAAGTTTTCCAAAAGAAAAAAAATAATTTTTAAATCTATAAAATTAAAATCCCTAAAATCAAAATCTAGTAAAAATTTTTTCAAGAATTTATTTTATTATCTTCCACATTCATTACGAGCACTAATTTGGTTAATATATAAATCTTTTTATAGCCTACCTTTAAGAAATGTTGGAATTGAAGAATGGAATAGAAATAATAAAGGAAATATATTTGTTTCTTATCT
>Ga0163109_10003617_pt1 | contig 11821 bp, 12 predicted proteins | sample CRUFie1St13metaG_FD_108704 | JGI IMG/M metagenome (GOLD analysis project Ga0163109, IMG submission 108704) | Marine microbial communities from the Costa Rica Dome - CRUD Field 142mm St13 metaG | ecosystem: Environmental > Aquatic > Marine > Oceanic > Photic zone | place: Costa Rica: the Eastern... | reverse complement strand
GGATATGTTCCTACGCAAAATATGCGTAGTAAAACAAAAATATTAAAGGACTTCGATGGAAAGCTAGAAAGTTGTCCAGTATGGGCATTTGATGGGAGTTCCACTCTACAAGCAGAAGGTGGGTCTTCTGATTGTTTATTAAAACCGGTAGCAATCTATCCTGACCCAACAAGAGAAAACGGCTTTCTTGTTATGACTGAAGTATTAAATCCAGATGGTTCGCCTCACGCATCCAACGGAAGAGCAACAATTGATGACGACGATAATGATTTTTGGTTTGGATTTGAACAAGAATACTTTATAATGGACACAGATACTGATTTACCACTCGGATTTCCTCCAGGGGGATATCCTGGCCCACAAGGTTTATACTACTGTTCTGTTGGGGGTAAAAATACGCACGGAAGACAATTGGTTGAAGATCATGCAGATATATGTATTGCAGCAGGAATAAATATTGAAGGTATAAATCAAGAAGTAGCTTGTGGACAGTGGGAATTTCAAATTTTTGGAAAAGGTGCAAAAAACGCAGGTGATCAGCTTTGGGTAGCAAGATATATTCTAGACAGGTTAACCGAAGACTATGGTTACTATATCGAATATCATCCAAAGCCTATTAAAGGTGATTGGAATGGATCAGGAATGCATGCAAACTTTTCAAATGAGACTCTTAGAACATGTGGTTCTAAAGAAACTTATGAGAAGATATGTGAAGCTTTCAGACCAGTGGTTGACGAACACATTGCTGTTTACGGAGCATATAATGAACAGAGATTGACGGGACTACATGAAACTCAATCAATTGATCAATTTAGCTATGGTGTTTCTGACAGAGGTGCATCTATCAGAATTCCTATTATAACTGTTGAAAAAGGCTATAAGGGTTGGCTAGAGGACAGACGCCCTGCATCAAACGCAGACCCATATAAAATTGCAGCTAGAATTATCAAGACAGTTAAGTCGGCGTAATAAATTAACTTTAATTTTTTGAAAAGAGGGAATTGTGAAAACAGTTCCCTTTTTTTATGAAAAAGCCTGAAATATAAATATAAAATATAATACAAGTATTGTAAGACCTTTATACTTTGACAACTTATCTTTTTTTGGCAGAATGGACAGCAACAAAATAAGAAGAGCAAAAACCAACATCCAAATGATATCACGTTGGATAATTTCTTGAGCTACAGGGATATTTTTTATAACAGCTGTAATTCCCAGAACTGATCCAATATTAAATATATTTGAACCTATTAGATTTCCAACAGAAACACCCTTTTCTCCTTTAGCCAAAGCTACTACCGAGGCTGCTAATTCTGGAATACTCGTTCCTACAGCTATAATTGTGACTGAAATTACTGCCTCACTAATATTGAATTGTTTTGCTAGATTAACGGCACCTTCAATTAAAAATTCAGAACCATAATACAATGCCAAGGACGAAATTATCAACCAAATAAAAATTTTATTATAAGAAACCAAGATTAATTTTTCATCAACCTCCTCAGAGATTTCATTCAGATTACGTTTTTTTAATACACTGTAAATAAATAAAAGTAAAAGAAATAAAAATACAAGCCCCTCAATACTTGTTAAGTTATTATCTGTATAAATTAGAAGTGCTGCAATTACAGAAATAAAAAACATCCATGGCCAATCTCTTGAATAAAAATTTTTTTCAACTGAAATATTTCCTAGAATTGCAATAAAAGCTAAAACAAGACCTATATTAGCAATATTTGATCCGATTACATTATTAAGTGCAATGGATGGAGAGCCATTTACAGCAGCGTTTATACTTACAATAAGCTCTGGAAGCGATGTTGCAAAGGAAACAACTGTCATTCCTATAACAAATTTTGAGATATTCAATTTAAATGATAATGAAACAGCTGATTGAACTATGTAATGACCACCCACAGCAAGAAAAGTGAAACCAATAAAAATTAATATTATATCCATCTACTTAATGATTAATTTTGTGTTAAGTGATCTAGAGTTATTTGAAATTTTCATCAGGTAAATACCAGAATCTAAATCCAAATTTATCCAATTTGAACTAGCAACTATTTTATCAAAAACCCGAATACCTTTAAATGAAAAAATTTCAATTCTTTCATTATGCAAATATTTATTAAAATTTAGAATACCTGACGATGGATTAGGATAAATGATTAAGTTCTCGTTTAATGTGTTGTTTAAACCTAAATTTTCATTCCAATTTTCTCCAACATATTCTCCCCATAGGAAATTGACAAGATTTGGATGATCTATAAATGGATTTCTATTTTGCTGAAATCCAAAAACAATTTCATTTCGATTGATTTCAAAATCATCTACAGGATCATCAAAATGCCATTGGATCAAAGACGATAATTTTCCAAAAATTGGATCATTATTATTTGGAGTTGTATAATCTACTAACTCTAAATCAAAGCTATTATTATCATGATCAAAGCCTGGATCATAACGGACTACCATATAAAATAAAATTCTGGCTATGTCACCCTTAACTGAGTTTGGTGGCTCCCAACTATCTGAGTCAGTTAAGCAGTCGGTAGCTTCTGAGTGTTGACTTCCTCCAAAGTCATAATCTTTTGTTCCTCTAGAACTATTGACCGATCGATCACAAGGTTTTAAATTATGTACATCAGTGTAGGCATTATCATCCTCATCAGGAAAACCATGCGATTTTGGCCATACATGTTCTCTATTCCATGAATTATTTTGTGTACCGTTTCCATTTTCATACTGAGAATAATTTCCGCTTCCATCTCTGTATCCTTTATCTTGAGAACGTCCAGTGTAAATTAGAATCATATTGTCGTGATTTTCAGGATCCTGATCAGAAAGTTGTAAAATATCCCAGGTATCAGTTGTTGAAGATGAGGTGTAAGGAAAAACTACATGATTAGAAATAATCTGATGAAGCGCTTCCTTTAGTTCATTTGATGACTTTCCATTAGCTTCTTGATAGTAGTCCTGAGGAATATTAGATTGAACCAATCCATAAGTCGGATTAAACGGATTTCCAAAATCTGACTGAGCTTGAGTATTAAATATAAAAGAGGCAAACAGTAAAATCAGATATTTCATGCTTCCAAAGATAATGTATTTAATAATTTAATTATTTTTTAACTTTTAAAATGTCAGTCTTAAATCTTTAAATAATAACTTTATATATATTTAAAATTTAAAAAAAATGAAAAATCTACTATTGCTTTTATTAGCCTTTACATTTACATCATGTATTAATGTTGAACCTGAGATTGATGTTGACGAAGATTCTCATGATGTAGTGATTGTTAAATTTGGTGAATTATCTTTTCTTGATGATGATAAAACTTATGGGAACTTTGAAATCCAAGTGCCAGAAATAGACGAGGACGTAATGGAAGATGGTGCTGTTTTCGCATTTATTGAAAGAGCAGCTAATGAAGAAAGACCTCAAAGATGGAGTCAGTTTCCACAATATAATCTTGTCTGGAAAGAAATTGGAGATACAACATATTCATACCTCAGCTATGGAGAAGGATTTGTAAGAATTTCTCTTCAAAGTGAAACAAGCGTAGAAGGTGTAGCAGATACTTTTAAAGGTCTAAAATTGAAATTAGTCATATTTGACTAATTAGAATAATTGGCATAACCTTTGATTCGTAGTTAATATGAACTTAAGACCTTTTATTATACTACTAACACTTATTTTATTAAGTTCATGTGGTGCCCAGAATAAAAGCATGTCAAAACCTTCATCAGGTTTATCAATTTCTCCTGCGGCAACAACTCTAATCGATGTAATCGTTGGTAAATTTCCTGGTATCAGAGTTATCGGAGATAATGTTGCAAATGCTAATCCTAAAATATTAATTAGAGGCGGCAGCCTTTCGATTAATAACCAAGCTTATGCAATATTTGATGTAGATGGTTCAATTCAAACAGATTTTCCATCATATATTGATCCTCAACAGGTCAAAAGTATTTCAATCCTCAAATCTTTAGCTGCAACAAATCGGTATGGCGGAATGGCAAGAGGTGGTGCAATTGTTATTAGATTAAAATGATGAGATATATTTTAGTAGTTGTATTTATGTTGTTTGGCTCAGAAAACTATGAAACGCAAAAATATGATCTTCTTTTCTCAGAAGATGATTTTGAAATAAGATATTACCCAGCTTCGTTAAAAGCCAAAATAGTTTCTAATAAAAGTGCTAATGGTAATTTTTATAAGTTATTTCAATTTATTAGTGGGAACAATTCAAAGGGCGAAAAGATAGAAATGACCACTCCTGTTTACATGAAAAATGATGATAATTCTAATACAATGGAATTTGTTATGCCATCATCTTATAATTTAGAAACAATCTCAACACCAAATGATAAAAATGTTGTCATTTATGAGTCGGAAGCAAAACATTTTGCATGCATAAGATACGGAGGATATTCAAATAGCGGAAAATTTAATTCTCATTCAAAAAAATTAATCGAAAAATTGTCAGAGTTGAATATCAAGACGGTTGGTGATTTATTTTATGTATCCTATAACAGCCCTTACAAGGTTTTTAACAGAAGAAATGAAGTAATGATTGAAATAGAATACAACAATTAGTTGTCTCTAATTGCCACCGCGTTAGCAATCATGTTAATTTTATATTCAGGTGCCTTAATGAGCTCAATTTCCTCTTTTGATTTTTTTGCATCCTCAGCATAGTGTCTTAATCTCTCTACTGTAATTGTATCTCTGAAAATCTTTCCTGACATTAAAATTTGCTTTCCTTTAATTCCTGTTTTTGGAACAAAAAAACCATAATCTTTAAATTTTACAAAAACAGTATCCGTATTAACTTTGACATTCATCCAACATCCCTTTTTTGGACACACATCAATTATCTGACCAGAAATATTAGTAATCTGAAAATCCTGATCAATCTTTTCAGAATAATTTAAGTCAAGATTAATATCATCACCATAATTAACATAACTAATGCTTCTATCACATGAATAAATTGTTAATAAAGTCAAAAAAATCGCAAAAAGATTAAGCTTCATATTCGTTAATTTTGTTTTTCAAATTTAAAATATTTAATTGAGAGATTTAATTAATATTAGCGATAAGTGGAAAGTATCTTATGAAGAAAAAATAAATTCCTCGGTTGACTCTTTATGGGATTTAATCTCAACACCCTCAAATCTTGAGCTATTTCATCCGTTTTGCAAATCCAATAAAATAATAAAATGGCCTGGAGAAAATTCAATTGATGAATTAATTTACCTTAACGGACTTACATTTATCAGAAAATTTAAATCTTGGAATAAAAAGAAGGGTTATAGTTTATTAATTGGTGAAAAAAACAAAGACCAATCATATGTTGTTTGGGAAATTACAAAAAAGAATAAATCAATTTATTTAAAAATAACGGTATACCCCTATTTTCTACAAAATACACCCAAAATTATTTCTTTTTTCCCATATAAATTTATTGTTATTCCTGCACTAGAATCATATTTAAAAAGTGTGATTAATGGAATAAATCATTATTTAAAAACAAAAAAAACAGTACCAAAAAATTATTTTGGAAAACATAAGTGGTTTTCTTGAAAATTAAAACTGTTTGGTATAAATTTTGGTATTAAAATGTATTTAAAATTATCATGAAAAAGGTAAACCTATTTGAAGAATTATTACAAGAAAGAAAAAAGCAAATTAATTCAGATGAGCTTTCTTCTCTAATTAAAAATATTTGGCAAGAAGAAGATTCAAAAAAAGAAAGAATAACTCAATCTTTAAAGGACGTTAATGACGGTAATTTCAATCAACTCAAATTTGACGAGATGGAAACAAAAAACATCTTTCACAAGGATACAATAAAAAAAATATGTATCAGGTACAGATTGAGATTTTTAGATTCTAATTTATTCAAAGGAGAATATCCAAAAAATATCACAAAAATAATTAGTGATATTGAAAAGAAACATGATACCAAACTCAATAATTTTATGATAATGGCTCCGTCGAAACTATTCAAAATTAAAAGTCCAGATGATCCTATACTGTTTATACCAATAGGTAACGGCTACTATTACTTAATTCATAAATGGGGTGAGGAATTCAATTATATTAGAAAATTATTAGTTCTTCCATTCAAAAATATTGATAACCTGACCATATTCTCAGTTCTTGTAAGTGTATTTTTTGCATTACTTGGGAAGGTATTTATTCCCAGTCTTACAGGCTCCGAAGTATTTATTTTATTCTTATTTTTGGTTAAAGGATTTATATTTATTTTCTTTTATACATTCTTCTTAACTAGAAAAAATTTTAGTGAGAGCATTTGGAATAGCAAATATGATTCTTTTTAAAAGTGATTAATTTTAATTGATGAGCAATAAATTTGAAAAACTTTTGTGGAATGTCAGATACATCACATTGCTAGCTGTTGTATTATCGATTATTTCCTCTTTTGCATTAATCATTTTAGGAAGTTGGAATATATTAGATGCTGTAATTTTTTATAATCCCTTGTTTGATGATTCTATGTCAAGCTATAATGATTTATTATTTAAAATTATATCAGCTATAGACTTATTCCTAATAGGAATAGTATTACTAATTTTTGGCTTTGGAATCTATGAGCTATTTGTAAGTGAAATTGATTTTGCCAACTCAAAATTTACCGAATCAACGCTCAAAATCAGAGATTTAGATCAATTAAAAAACAAAATAATCAAAGTGATAATTATAGTACTAATTGTTAAATTCTTTGAGAAAGTACTTAAGTTTTCAGATAATTTTACGACTCCAATGGATCTATTGTATTTTGGATTGACAATTTTATCAATTTGCTTAGGATACTATTTGATAAACAAAAAATAAACGTTAAGTTTTCTATTCTAAAAAAAAGACCCACTAATTAAAGTGAGTCTTAGCAGATGTGACCTCGGAGGGATTCAAACCCCCAACCTTCTGAGCCGTAATCAGATGCACTATTCAGTTATGCTACGAGGCCAATTAGGAAAGCAAATTTAATAAACAAAATATTTATCTTACTACCACCTTAAAGTTAATTTCGTTTGAGGTTAATATGTAAATTCCAGCACTTAAATTGTCTGATATTATCTCGGTTATTCCTTCACGGAATTTAGTGGTGACGTTAACTTTTTGCCCAGTTATAGAATAAAGTCCCAAAGTTTCTAAACCATTGGTATTTATTAATCTAATATTTTCTGTATTTGATATCGGATTTTTCATCAACCTCAAGCTTGGGTTTTGAATTTCAGCATCTGAAAGATTATTTTGAAAGTATTCAGCACCAAATTCAAAACTCTCGTTTCCAATAATTTGACCAATTAATCTTCCAGGAATATCATCAATATAAGGATGAATCCCACCCCAGATTCGAGATAAACTACATTGATCTGCAGCGTCCTTATAAGAAACCCATTGTAATTCAATATCTTCACTAGGTCCATCCTCAAAAACAAGGAATTCTTTTTGTTTAGCGAGATGAGTTTCTAGTCCACCTGGAAAATATGGACTTCCAGTGAAATTTTCTAACATTTCAGCTGCAGCTCTGGAAAAGGTTGAATGTCCAGAAACATATCCAGCAAAATTTGGAGTAACAAAAGTTGGTCTTTGATAGGGCCACCAATTATCTGCTAAGATCCAATCTACACCTGCAAAATCTGATTCTGTGTCATCAATATAACTATGCCCCTTCCATGTAAATAGTTTTACTTTACCCAGGTTCTCATTGTTATCACCTGCAAGAACATCTCCCTCCTCAACAATTTCTATCAAACCCTCTATTAATTCAAAACCATTTTCATTATAATTATCCAAGGTTGGGTCAGATCTCTGACCTTGTTCAGAAAAGTATCTAATCGCTGAGATGGGACGAATATAATCATACCAGCCTTTTATCCCCCATACAGAGATCGCTACATCATGCATAACACCACCTAAAATAAAATAAGATTTTATATCCCATTCTAAATCTGACAATTCATCTCCTTGTCCCTGGAATTTCTTTTCTAATTGAGGATTATCATTTATAGAATTTAATAAAACAAACCAGTGACCAGGCGGAGTTTCAGAATCTGGACCATCTGCCCAATACTCAGCTAATACCCTGGCATAATCACCTCTTTTTACATTTTGAACTTCATATGATTGGTTTGTAACAGGGTTTAATGAATATCCTTGACTTGTATCTCCACCGTTATAAAAATTATAGAAATTTGTAAAATCAGAAAAATCTGTTGGATAAGTATCATCATCTACATTTCCCAATGAATTAGGTGAAATATCCCAAATAGTATTATCATCTGGAGAAAGGTGAGAGCCCCAAACTGAAACCATTGAAAATGATTCAATGAATAGCTCATTTGTATCCTCATTTTCATCAATCAATGGAGGTGTACCTGGATCATGATAGACATTGTAAGTATTTCCGTCTCTTTCAAACTCGATTAAGTCATCGTCATTTAACCCAAAAGGCCAAACATTACCCCACTCCGCACCTAAAAATTCTGGTGTAGTTTCAGACAATACATTTCCACTTTGATCAACAAAAACATCAAGGGACAATGGCTGCCATCTATTAGGATTAGAAATTGAAGAGTTTCCAGAAAATATTGGTGCTAATGGATCATTTGCTGGTTGATAATACTGGTTAACATAATCAGATTGTTCATTTGAGCCATCAATTAATCCATATGCAATATAATTTTCAGCTATGTAGTTTCCAAGATCTGAAGAAATTGAATCATATCCATCTGATTCAAAATAATTTATATCTAGATCTAGCATATTCATTAATCCGTTCGCCATTGCAATAATTCTGTCACTTCCGGGTGAATTACTGAATCTGTGTAAAATTAGTCTGTATGCCGCATAGCTAATTGAATTTTTTTCATTTAATTGATCTGAGTCTGTATTAGAAAAATTTTCAAATTCTGACATAAAATCATTAATAGAGTTACCAATTAGATAGGTTGATCCCATAGAATTCACAATTGCCCATGCATCATACATGGCTGCACTAACATGAAATAAATTTCTTGCGTGAACGGTTGGTCTAGCCAAATCATTTCTAATGGAAAATAGTAAAACTTCATTCCAAAGTCTCGCAATTGAGAAACTATAATCTTCATAAGATGTTGGAAGTTGAACATCTATATCTAATTCAACAATACCTGTTGAACAATCAGCGTTGGTAGCTATTATAGAAACTTTTCCAATTTGTGTAATATCCCATAAAACCTCAATCATTGAGGTACCATTTCCAGAAACTATTGTTCCATTTTCTACCTCCCAATCAAAAGAAACTATTGATTCATCATTATATTCGTAAATATGTGTTTCTAGTGGCTGAACTAAGCTGTTTCCAATAATAGATTGTGATTCTATATATGTACAAGAATTGTCATCTAAGGTTGCATCAGGGTCGTAATTACATGAGTTTTCATCAGTACATCCTTGAATTTTAACTGATGTATTATTATTAATATTCTGTACTCCTTGACCTTCGACTATTTTGTAAGTTGAATTTGTTGCTAAATTATAATAAGTTTCTTGACTAGTACTCGGCCATGTCACAGTAATACTTGAAATATTACTATTACTTGCTCCTCCAAAATGTATTGATTGTATTGATTGATGTTGATAACCAGATCCTGTATGCTGTCTTATTTGACTACTACCATCATCAAAATTTACTTGGACTATTGACCCAAAAGCGTCCCTATTTGATGTAGTTCCCTCCAAATAAATTTTGATCCAAGATCCCATTATATTTTCTGTGAAGTAACTATCTACAGATTTATTTTCCCACAGATTTATGTTTAAATTAAAATCTGTAACTATTAAATCTAAATCACCATCGTTATCATAATCAAATGAATTAACCGATCTACTTTTTGACATAAGAGGTGGGTTGCCTGAAAAATCTGCATATGTGTAATTTAAACCATTATTATTTAAGAAAAACCTATCATCTTCAGGGTTAAAAAATCCATTTGCCACATAAAAATCTTCAAAACCATCATGGTTAAAATCAGAAAAAGTGACACCCCAAGCCCAACCTGTATCATATAAGTTTGCTTCTTCTGAATAGTTAGTATAAGTTGAATTTGCATTTATAGCGTTTTTAGTGTAAAGACTGTTTTCTTTAATATTTGTAACAAAAAAATCAATTTCTAAGTCATTATTAAAATCACATGTAGAAAGTCCCATACCATCAAAAGGATCTTCAACTCCATAGTCTTCTGCCATTTCAATAAATCCGTTTCCATTTTGATTTATCAGTAGCTGATTATATTGATTAAAATCATTTGCAATATATATGTCAGGATAAATGTCATTATTAGCATAAATTGGTAATGCAGAAAAACTATTAGCATTTTCAAGATATCCGGATAAATCAATTTCCTCAAATGTTTCATTACCCAAATTTCTATATAATTTATTGCTAGATATCTGATTATAATCTGACAAAAATATATCTAAATATCCATCTAAATCATAATCAAACCATAGTGCACCGGTTATGTAGCATTTTTCGCAATAAGTTTCAAATCCAGCTGATTCAGTTATATTTGAAAATGTTCCGTTACCATTATTTTTATACAATTGACTTTGAACCGCATTTCCTAAGAATAAGTCAGGAAATCCGTCATTATTAAAGTCACCCCAAGATGCAGCTAACCTGTCCCCGTGTTCAATTGTATCAAAGCTAAAAGTTCCGTCAGAAGTGTAATTTATCAAATCAATCTCATGATCTAAATTTTGATCAATGCCTGAGTTCTCAGTAACATCAATAAAATTACCATTATTGGTGTTTTGTAATAAACGACTCCAATACTCCTGTCCTTCCTGTGATCTGGCGGATACAATAAAGATATCAAGATCACCATCCTGATCATAATCGGCGATAGCCACACCGTTATTACCACTGAATCCATTTAAATCTGAAATATCGGTTATATTCCTGAATTGCTGTGAATATAAAACATGAGTTATAAAAAATATATATAGAAATTTATGTTTCAAAAGTGCAAAACTTAAATCCCCTAAAACTCACACAACATATCTTCACCACAACATTGTGGAGATTTTATCTTTCCTTCACAGGAAGGACAAATCGATATTTGAACCTTCTTACCGTCTTCTAAAGTCAAATAATCATTTCTTAAAGGCTCATCACATGAGGCGCAACTGGCATTTACAGCCATTCCACATTTATTACATTTGTATGTTTCCATAAATTAATTTTTACGTTTATCAAACTTTTCTTTATCAGTTTGGTTGACTCTATTAATAATCAACCATATAAATAAAATTACTACTACTGTACCAATTATAAAACTCAACATAGTATTTATTTTAGAGAAACCGCTGTTCCATATGCTAATATTTCGGATGTTCCTTGGGCTATAACCGATGTTGTAAATCTTATATTTAGAACTGCATCAGCATTTAATTTTTGAGCATCTACAATTAATCTTTCTAGAGCTTGTTCTCTCGCATATGCTTGTAACTTTGTGTATTCTTCAATCTCACCCCCAATAATATTTTTGAGTTGAGCTACTAAATCTCTTGCCACATTTCTTGATCTTACCGTTGACCCTCTGGCTATTCCCAGAACCTTTTCTATTTCTCTTTCTGGAATAAATTCGGTTGTTGAAAGTATCATATAATCTATTTTATAATTTCTTTGGTTTCAATTTTAAACATCGAAGACAATAAAATTATTGGCTCCCAATTTTTTGATTTATTACAATATACGGCATGTTCAGTACTTTTTGGCTCAAGTAGAACTGAACTTTT
>Ga0163109_10003616_pt1 | contig 11824 bp, 16 predicted proteins | sample CRUFie1St13metaG_FD_108704 | JGI IMG/M metagenome (GOLD analysis project Ga0163109, IMG submission 108704) | Marine microbial communities from the Costa Rica Dome - CRUD Field 142mm St13 metaG | ecosystem: Environmental > Aquatic > Marine > Oceanic > Photic zone | place: Costa Rica: the Eastern... | reverse complement strand
TCTACCAATGAGAAAGATTGTCTGGTTGAAATTGAATTCTCTATTGGATCTAGAGAGTATAAAGTAATTCGTGGAATTAAACCAAATATTTTTGAGATCTGGGTAGATGGTAAAGTTCAGAATCAAGATGCAGCACAGTCTGATCAACAAAAGAAACTTGAAGAAGGTATTCTCAAACTAAACTACAAGTCTTTTACTCAGACCGTTATTCTTGGATCTGCTACATTTGTTCCCTTTATGCAGTTGACATCTGCAAATCGTAGAGACATTGTGGAAGATTTACTTGATATTAAAATCTTTTCTACAATGAATGGAATTCTCAAAGATAGAGTTCGTTCTTGTAATGAAGTCATTCGTGAAGCTTCGATCCGAAAAGACATGATCGAAGATAAGATTGAGATGCAAGAGAATTTTATTAAAGACATTGAGAAGTCTGGTAAAGAAAGAATAGAAAAAAAAGAAAAACAAGTCGAAGGTCTTCATAAAGAAGTTGATGAGATCATGGATGAAACTGATCAAAAAACTTTGAAGATCATGGATGAGTTACAACCAAAGTTAGAGAATCTTAACAACACTAAAAAAACTCTAAAAAAACTTAATACCATAAAAGTAAAACTGGAACAAAAAATACAAAATATTGTAGAAGATCATAAATTTTTTGAAGATAATACGGTTTGCCCTACCTGTACGCAGCCTCTTGAAGAACAATTTCGCCTAGATAAAATTGTAGATATTCAGGAGAAATCTAAAGAACTCAATGAAGGGTACAAAGAGTTGGAGAGTGCAATCAATGTAGAACAAGAAAAGGATATCGAATTTACAAATTGTTCTTCGGAGATTAACAGACTCAATAATGACATTTCAACAAATAATGTTAAAATTTCTGGGATTAACAGACAAATCAAGAATCTTAGAAAGGAAATTCAAGACGTTGCCAATCAAGTATCAAACAGAAATACTGAGCGAGAGACCCTTAAAAACCTCAAGGAGGATTTAGAAAAAACAGAAAAAGAAAGATCCTCTCAGAGAGAAGAAGTATCCTACCTAGATTTTGCTCATTCCTTGATGAAGGATGGTGGAGTTAAGTCCAAAATCATCAAAAAATATCTGCCTTTAATGAATCAGCAGATAAACAAATACCTACAGATGATGGACTTTTATATTAACTTCTCACTAAATGAAGAGTTCAAAGAATCAATTAGGTCTCCAATTCATGAAGACTTTAGTTATGATTCTTTTTCTGAGGGGGAAAAAATGAGAATAGATTTGTCTCTTCTTTTTACTTGGAGAGACATTGCAAAAATGCGTAACTCTGCCAGCACTAACCTCCTTATATTGGATGAGATTTTTGATAGTTCTTTGGATGGTGCTGGTACTGATTTCTTTACTACCATTATCAGATTTGTAATACAAGATGCACATGTATTTGTAATATCACATAAGACCGATGAACTTATGGATAAATTTGATCGTGTTATCAAGTTTGATAAAGTGAAAGGATTTAGTAAAGTAGTATGATTCTTGATATTTACGAGAATACTCTTAGTTCTCAATTTTGTAATCATTGTATATGGAAATTTGAAAGAGATGAAAGGAAAGATCAGGGATTAATTGGTGGCGGAGAAGTTAGAACCGACATCAAAGATTCCTTTGATTTATCTCTATCAAGTTGGCCTGATTGGCAAAACGAAGACAAAATTTTTTATAATACACTAAAACAATATACAGAACAACACACTGAGAAATATCCACTTCCATCTCAGAATTTTGAAAGTTATTTTGATACGGGATATCAAATACAAAGAACAAAACCAGAGTCTATTGGATATACTTGGCATCATGATTTTGTTGTAACAAGAGAAGATACGGGTTCAATTGCAGTAAGAGTTCTGACTTATATTTGGTATCTCAATACCATTGATCATGGTGGATACACTGAATTTGCTAATGGTGAATCTGTAAAACCTGAAACTGGTAAATTACTCTTGTTCCCTGCAGACTGGTCTCATGTCCATCGCGGAATTCCACCTAGAGATAAAGACAAATACATTTGTACAGGTTGGATCTATTCTAGATTCTAACTTGCCATATATTGTACGATGATATATAATACGACCATAGTATCTTTTTATTATGTACAAACCCTACTCCCCTGAGTGGAATAGATATCGATATCTCAAAGAGGCTCTGGACACTTACCTCGATGATTATGTTGATAATGAAGTAATTCTTGGGGATATTATGACTATTCTGAATGAAAGATCAGAAAAAGCACACAATGAATTCACTCGTTTGAATCAATTAGAATCTATGTTAGAATCTAAATAACACAGTTAGGAACAAAACTTTATGCTTTCTACTGCATATCGTCTCCGCTTAGAATTTATTTGTAAAAAAATTGCAAACAAAGAAGAAGTACAACTAGAGGATATGGTCTGGGCGCAGAAGCTTGCCAAGGCACATACCACTGCTAGAGACTGGTTACAACAGGCACGAAGACAAGCTGCTCAAGACATTGAGGAGGGCAGTTTAGATGATTTTATGAATAGGATGGGTTTGGGAGATCCTGATCCATCCAATCACAAAACAGGATTCGACAGTGCTGATGATATTAAAGATTGGTTCATGAGAGACAAACCCGATGATTGGAGACAAAGAGACTAATGGCACTAGGTAATCAGGTATCGCAAAGCCTAGATGAGGCTTCCAACAATCTTCGCAATGCACTTGCATTTGCTGCTAGACAAGAAAGACCTATCGTATGTAAACAAATTGCTGGTCTTATTGCAGAAATTGACAGTATAGGTTCATTCGATTCGATTATGGATACTTTGGAGGAACATACTAATGAATGATTTTTTAGATAATCTTGCTGCTCATCAGTATCAAAAAATGCATAGAAGAGAAGAAGTTGAAAATTTAAAAAAACAAATTCTTGAACTTCAAGCAGAAATTTCAACTTTAAAAGCATCAAAACGATGAGTATTGAAATCACACCTCAAACATATATCGATATGAATGAGGAATTTGAGCGCAATGGTGATAGGGTAAGAATTGCAGTTCCTACACAGGAAGCAATCGATAAGTGGTTAAATTATAAGGAAGATATTCACAAACGAACTACGGAACCAGTTGATATGGTTGCTGAATTGTGGAAGAAACACAAAGAAGAAAATGATAATTGATTATGAATATAAACAGGTAGAAGTTCCTCACGAAATACTTGTGTTTTGTGATTATTTTACCTATGACGCAAAACGTGAAGATCTTAGATACATTGATTGTGTTTACATGCACATGGGTTTTTATGGCAATGATAAAGAACGTTTGAGGAAAATGCGTAATGAAATTTTACCTGTCTTTAAATGAATAAATATTTTTGCCCAAGAGTCGAAAAAAAGTGACTGAGAAAAGTATTCCCTGGGGCGACCTTCATAAAATCGCTGATCAATTAAATGGTAAACTACATCATGTCAGTGGTGCAGATAGTTATGGTAGAAAGTACAAACGAATTGTAATCGAATACGAGGAGAAAAAATCAAATGATTGATAATACCTGCGTCGTATATACAAATGGTAGTCAAGAGTGTGAGAGAGTTTGCGATCTATTGAAACATCTTGGTGGAGAATATCATGAATATACTTTAAATAAACACTTTACTCAGAGAGCATTTGAATCGGAGTTTGGGTCCGATGCTGAATATCCTCAGGTTGCCATTGGCGCAAAACACATAGGAAATCTTAAAGAAGCACTGCATTACATGAAAGAACAGGGAGTGTTCGCTTGACGAACTGTCCACTCGGGGGGTTTCTACCCTCCTTTTTTTGTATAATTGATTCATACGAGACAAACCTATGAATCGCCACCAAATCAAATCTCAACTCGCTAAACTCCTCGCGACTGAGGATCTAGTGGTTGAACACAAACATGTTGAGACTGCATGTTTCAATGTCCACAGTCGCGTCCTGACACTCCCTATGTGGGAGAAGGCATCGAATAGTGTCTATGATATGTTGGTGGGTCATGAGGTCGGTCATGCTCTCTACACCCTCGATGAGAACTGGTTGGATCGGTATTACATGAATCCATCTTTCTTCAATATCACTGAAGATGCACGGATTGAAAAACTGATGAAACGCAAGTATCCTGGTCTGCGTAAGTCTTTCTACAATGGATATCAGGAATTGTCGGAGAAAGACTTCTTTGATCTGGAAGGACAGGATGTCTCTAAGATGGGTTTGGCTGACAGAGTAAATCTACACTTCAAGATTGGTAACTTCATTGATGTTCCTTTTCATAATGAGGAAGAAGTTGATATTGTCAAACAGATTGGAGATGCAGAGACTTTTGAAGAAGCTCTGATTGCTGCACAACGCATGTATGATTATTGTAATCAGAAAAAAGAGGAGAAACAATCAGAGGTAGAACCTCCCGCACAATCTCCTTCTGCTAGCAATGATCAGAATAGTGAGACTGAACCAATGATTCCAAACCCTACTGATTCAGAAGAAAGATCTGAATCTGAAGAGAAAGAACGAGGTCAAGAACAGGAAGAAGTGGAGGAAGAACAGATTGAATTGGAGGAGAATACCTCCGATGATTTGGATGTGAAAACTGTTGATGGTCTTGAGGAGAAGATCCGTGATCTTGTAGATTCCAATGCTATCGAAACTTTTTATGTAGAAGTTCCCAAAGTAGATACGGAAAAAATTATTGTTTCAAACTCTGACGTTCATCAAGAGATCAATGATTGGTGGAAAAAAACAGAAGCACACTATGGATCACCTGACGCTAATGAAAAATTGTTTGGTGGTGTAGATTCAGAATTCAAAAAATTCAAGAAGTCTGCACAGAAAGAAGTAAGTTATCTCGTCAAAGAGTTCGAGATGAAGAAATCTGCAGACGCATATTCACGAGCATCTACCGCTCGCACTGGTGTTCTGGATTGTTCCAAACTCCATACTTACAAATACAATGAAGATATTTTCAAGAAAGTAACTCTTCTTCCTGATGGTAAGAATCATGGATTGATCTTTATCCTTGATTGGTCTGGATCTATGGGTCGTGTAATGCTTGACACTATCAAACAACTCTATAATTTGATTTGGTTCTGTAAGAAAGTATCAATTCCTTTTGAGGTTTATGCTTTTACTAATGAGTGGGTCACTTATGGAGGTTATCAGGCACAAGAAAAGAAACCAGGTTTTTTCCGAGTGGATGAAAGTTTCAGTCTTATGAATATATTCACCCATAAAACCAATGGTCGAGAACTTGAACAACAGATGATTAACATGTTCAGGATTGCTGCACACTTTAGTAACCGTAATTACTCTTATTACTTCTATCAGTATCCTAATCGTCTGAGTCTTTCTGGAACTCCCCTTAACGAGTCTCTGATCACACTGCATCAGATTATCCCTCAGTTCAAAACTGGGAACGGAGTTCAAAAAGTTCAGTGTGTTATTCTTACCGATGGTGAAGCTAATCCTCTGAAGTACTATAAAGAGTTTCCAAGTAGAAAGTCGGAATTTGGTGAACCTTACATTGGAGTAAACTCCCCTTATTACAATGAAATTACTCTCCGTGATCGTAAAATTGGCAAAACCTATTCTCTTTCTGGAGAATATACTCAATTCACCAATGTAATGCTTGAAAATCTTCGAGATAATTTTCCCAATACCAACTTTATTGGTATTCGTGTTCTGGACGGTAGGGATGCAAGTAGTTTCATTCGTAGATACTATAGTTCTGAAGGTTACTATAAAAAGGTTTCGGAGTGGAAGAAAAACAAGTCTTTCTCCATTGATGGTTCTGGATATCAAAAGTATTTTGGATTGTCTTCAACTGCACTTTCTTCCGACTCTGAGTTTGATGTAAAAGATGATGCAACTAAAGCACAAATTAAAAGTGCATTTAAAAAATCATTGAATTCTAAAAAAATGAACAAAAGGGTTCTTGGTGAATTTGTTGATCTGGTTGCATAAATATTATTACATCAATAGGTAATTCCATGGGAAGACTCTCCAGAGAACTATTGGGTGGTGGTGAACCAGCACCAGCACCTGCACCAAAACCAGCAGCTAAGGCTGCACCAAAGCCAGTAGCAAAACCAGAACCTAAAGAACTTAAGAGTGAAGCTATGGATACTGCTTCAGCTGAAGCGCTCGGATCCGAAGACAAATAAATAAAAGAAAACAGTGAGAACTATGGACGCCCTCCAAACCTACGAAGTTATCAAAAATTATCTTCTAGAAAAAAAGTTTGCAACTACAGATGAGGAAGCAAACACTATCATTCTCAACATGGAGGAGTCCTGGTTTCAACAAATCACTGAGGAAGAATCTGATCGTATGAAGGACCGCCGCATGGAACGCGGTGGTGTTGGTGGCAACATTGATTATAGCAAACCACCTGCTGCACCAAATACGTTTGGTAAGAAGAAACCTAGGAAAGATGGTATGTCTGCATTAGATAAAGTAAGAGCAGATATCGAAAAGAAATACGGTAAAGGTGCAATTATGGACACCAAGAAGAAAAAGGATAAAAAAGACAAAAAATGATTTTTTGATTTTAAATTATGGATTATGATTCAAAACTGAAGTGTGCAATCTTTTATTTTAGACTTCGTGACGGAACAATACTGCCATTGAAATATGAACTTCAACCTAACAGTCTTAGGGAGAAGTGGATTAATGCTGTTAAAATGAAAGAGAGAGATGTGGATTCTTTTCTCTATGCGTCTTTTTCTAATAAAAATCAGGATGATCTTGAGTATCTAAAAAATCTTGGTAATTCTATTATTAGTGACATCAATGCTTTTGATGAAGTAAAAGAACTTTATGGTGACGAGAGACTTCCTCTTCTTGAGGGAAATGACGAACAGGTTATAGATCAAAAGTTGATGAATGAACTTCATGAGAAGTTTGAAGAATATGGAGAATACGTTTCTAAAAACGAAGTATCTCAAGAAAATAATGATAGGTGGATGGATCTGAATGAATGGATTCATATTACCGAAATGGCTATGTCAATATCTCCCACTGGGTTTCCTCCTTACTCTTGTTTGTGTTCAATACATCCCGCATATATTGGAGAACCATTGGATGAAGTAGACAAACTTTTTCTAGATAATGAATTTCCTTGGGGCGGATTGTACTTAGGATATAACACTCTGGGAAAAGATTATTCTCATGCAATGTATGATAACGACACTCGATTGATATTGAATGATCAAGTTAAGGTTCAAACTCATTACAGCACTGAAGTTTGGTTGAATTTTTCAGAAACTACTTGGATGTACCGTGATATGGAAAGAACTTTTTATCATTGGTATAAAAATCTAAGTCAAGATGTTCAGGAAAAAATTCCCATTCATGACAGAAATAAACTTGCTCTGGGTAGGTATCATCTTGGTCGAATAATTATTGATGAAATCTTTTTAAATTTTCATGATGATATTGATGCTTGGAGAACGGATAGAGAACTTCAATGTAAATGGAATAATGAAGTATTTTCTAAAGTGGAAGAATTTATTGGTATTGAAATTATAGAATAATGAACGAAATTATTACAAAGTTTATTGAAACTTCTGAATCTAATTCCTGGGAACCATATTTACCTCTACCTGAAGATATTTGGGACTCGGACTGGCCTTATTTGACTATAGATTTTACGGATGATTTTGCGGAGATGCATAGAGAGTGTCTTCGTAATGATAAGTTATTTGTGCCTCATAAAGATAAGGATAAAGAAAATAGTTACTCCCATGAAGGGTGGAAAGCATTAACTTTGCATGGATTGAGTCCTAAAGCAACTGAAAATTTTGATAGATATGGTGCATCACCTAATGAGTATCATTGGACAAGTGTTTGCAAAGAATTTCCTACATGTTATAAATTTTTAAGAAAACTTAGATATCGTCGTTATGATCGGGTTCGGATTATGAAAATTGAACCTGGTGGATATATTATGCCTCATGCTGATGGGGAAGGTAGAATTTTTGGTCCACTGAATATTGCAATTAATAATCCAGATGGGTGTGGATTTTATTATAAAGATCATGGAAAAGTGCCACTTCATCAAGGACGAGGAGCATTTTTGGATCTTGGTGGGATTCATGCAGTTTACAATAATAGTGATACTCCAAGGTATCATTTTCTTGTTCATGGAGATATAAATCCAAAATTAGTTGATGGCGCATATAGTCAAAATTTACTCAAACTTCAAGATGATGATCGAAGAATTTGTTACGGTATTTACAATCAACTAGATAGAATTGAAAATATTTCAATGTATTTGAGATTCAAAGCTTCTTCTTTGTATTACCTAAAGAGATCGAATAATAATCCAGATATTTTCTTTAGTGATACTATTAAAGAATTATTGAATACCACTGCAGATGAAGGATATGATTATTGTGTAGTCCTTGCTGCGGGAACTGCACTTAAAAGTTTTGAATATGATAGAGAGATCCGAAACTTTATTATGAAGGATAAAGATTTTGGTGTTGCAGGTCATTGTTTAATGAAACCAGATCATTGGGCGGAACTTCATCATCAATTTTTCATCGTTAATCTAAGTGCATGGAAAGATGTTGGTAGACCCGATTTTGGTACATGGCAAGGAGATTCTACGGAACTTCTACCAGTTTTAGAAAGAAGTGAAGAAAATTTTCATGACGATTACGCTCCTTTGTGGGTACGGGTAAATAAAAGTAAGAAGAGACGTTATCAACCATTTGCTGGCCAAGGTTGGGAATTACTTAAAGCAATGTTTGAGAATGACAAATCAGTTGTCATGTTAAATGAGACTTTGAGAAATAATAAATTTTATCATTATCCAGAAACAGATACTACAAAATACGAACAGTCGTTGAAAACAATGACGACTTATGATAATCAAAATTGGAATCAAAAAAAATCTATTCAAGATGCCTTATCAGTAAAAGATCAGATTTGGTTATTCAATAGTGAAAGTATGGAAATACCCAATGATGGGGATTATGATTTGGCAGTTAATACTGCCAGTGGATTTAAGATCTTTGATTTACTTAAAAAGAAAAAACTTAATCCAAAAGCTAAGATCATCATTTATGACTTTAATCAAAAAAGTTTATTGTGGTATCGACATCTATACGAATGGGGTAGTACTCCTGGATTTGTCCAAGATGATCTTGGCAAAAGACATCTGAATCTTCTTGAATGTATGAAGACATTCCAATATAAAGAAAATTTCACTTGGACTGGTAAAACTGATATTCCTCCCGATGAACAGGGTGATCAGCATGATGACATGACCATATTCAAAGATGTTTCCTTTATCAAATCTTTGAAAGATACTATCAATTATTTTGGTGGATCTCAAAATTTTATAAATTATTGGACATGGTTCAGAGCTTGTAATGTAGAGTTTAAGAAAATCGATCTCTACAAAGAATCTGATAAATTCTGTAAATTATTTGTTGGTAAGGGTTCAAAGTTTGTAAATCTTTCAAACATTTTTTCCACGGATGCAACAAATCTTTTATATGGACACACTGAAGTTCGACTTGCTGAACAAAGATGTCTGTTTAATTTGTACTTGATAGATCCAGAAATACAAGTGAATATCTACGATCACTGGAACAGATGGAAGTACGCTAAGGTTAAGGATCTGATAGACAGTTGAGGAACTGTCTGGAAACTGTCCTTGGGTGAAAAAAGTGCGTTATAATTTATTTGTTGAAACGACACAACCCATGACCCGCCTCAAGATGACCGACGATCAACTGATTGACTCTCTCAAAGATCTTTACGGAGAATCCATCACCAGTGCTGATGTCAAAGCCTGGTGTGCAATGAACAGTATGAGTTATCAAACTGTTTCCCGTCGTCTTACCAACTATAAGTCAGGTCACGGGAAGTGGAATTTGCAAGTTACAAAAGAGACTGTTCAGGATCTCGAAGTAACTTACAATAGTCCCGCAGCAATGCCTGCGATTGAACAAAACCTTATCCCACAGAAAGATGATTCCTTCATCAAGTTTGGCAATTTCTCAGATATTAAAAAGATTATACAAAGTAAGCTTTTCTATCCTACTTTTATTACTGGTCTCTCTGGAAATGGCAAAACATTTTCAGTGGAACAATCCTGTGCTCAACTGGGTAGAGAACTTATTCGCGTAAACATTACTATTGAAACCGATGAAGATGATCTTATTGGCGGTTTCCGCCTTATTGATGGTAACACCGTCTGGCACAATGGCCCAGTCATTGAAGCACTCGAACGAGGAGCTATATTGCTCCTTGACGAGATCGACCTCGCTTCTAACAAAATTCTCTGTCTCCAATCTATCCTTGAAGGGAAAGGAGTATTCCTTAAGAAAATCGGAAGATGGGTTAATCCTGCAAGTGGATTCAACGTCATCGCCACAGCCAACACTAAGGGTAAGGGTAGCGACGACGGACGATTCATTGGAACTAATGTGCTCAACGAAGCCTTCCTTGAGCGATTCCCAGTAACCTTTGAACAGGAGTATCCTACTGCTGTTACTGAAACCAAGATCCTGAACAAGGTCTGTGAAGATTCTGAGTTCTGTAAGCGTCTTGCTGATTGGGCAGACATCATTCGTAAGACTTTCTATGATGGTGGTATTGAAGAAGTTATCAGTACTCGTCGTCTGGTTCACATTGTTAAAGCATACTCAATCTTCAATGATAAAGCCAAAGCGATGCAAGTTTGTTTGAATCGTTTTGATGACGAAACTAAACAGTCCTTCATGGAACTGTATGACAAAGTTGATGTTGACTTCCAGATGCCTTCTGAAGATGTTGACGACGTTCCCTTTTCTTGATACAATTACTGAGGTTACATTATGAATACTGCGATGACTATGTTAGGTGGCATGTCTGAAGATACTATCACCTTTAATGGTGATGCTTTTTCTGAAGACACTTTTATTGGCGCTGCACAACCCGTTGATCTCATTGATTTGGGTAGTGATATTGATCTTATTTCCTTTCCTGAGGACATCATTGAAGACCCTTATTCCTTTGACTTGACTATGGATGAAAAGACTAAACTAAAAAAGTACAAGTACAGTGAGGATACTATCCTCAAAGAACTGAAAGATTATATTTCTGATACTTATAACGCTCACTATTCCTCTGGTCCAGACAGCATTCAAACTCTTGATTTGATTGATGCCTGTGGTGATGGTGAATCTTTCTGTCGCAGTAACATCTTAAAGTATGCATCTCGATATGATAAGAAAGGCACCGCCCGTCGAGATATCATGAAGATTCTCCACTATGCAGTCCTTCTGATGCATTTCAATGACAAGAACGCAAAACTTGAAACCTACAATCAATGACAACTAATATGCAACTCTCCGACAAAACCCTCAACCTTCTGAAGAACTTTGCGGGTATTAATCAATCTATTTTGTTCAAACAAGGCAAGACCATCCGCACTATCAGTGTGATGAAAAATATTCTTGCAGAAGTCAACATTGATGAAGAGTTTGAACGCGATTTCGGTATCTACAATCTGAACGAGTTTCTGAATGCAATGTCTTTGTATCAGGATCCTCAATTAGATTTCAAGAATGAAAGTTATGTTTCTATCCGTGAGGGTAAGACTCGTTCCAAGTATTTCTTTGCAGATCCTGCGGTCATCGTTACTCCTCCAGATAAGTCCATCACACTTCCATCTGAAGATGTTAGTTTTGAACTGAATACTCAACAACTGGACAAACTGTTGAAGGCTGCTGCAGTCTATGGTGTTCCCGATCTTTCTGTAATCGGTGAGAACGGTGTGGTTAAGATCGTTGTTCGTGATAAGAAG
>Ga0163109_10003615_pt1 | contig 11828 bp, 13 predicted proteins | sample CRUFie1St13metaG_FD_108704 | JGI IMG/M metagenome (GOLD analysis project Ga0163109, IMG submission 108704) | Marine microbial communities from the Costa Rica Dome - CRUD Field 142mm St13 metaG | ecosystem: Environmental > Aquatic > Marine > Oceanic > Photic zone | place: Costa Rica: the Eastern... | reverse complement strand
TAAAAAATGCGCTGCATGTCACTCTATTGTAAAAGGTGGAAAAAATAATATTGGTCCAGCATTGTATAATGTCGTTGGTAGAGATGTAGGTGCTGTAAGTGATTATAAATATTCTAAAGCTCTTGCAGCCTACGGAAAGTCCTGGACTTTTGAAGAACTTAATGGGTACCTAGTTAAACCAGCTAAATGGATTAAAGGAACTAAGATGGCTTTCGCAGGATTAAGAAAAGAAAAAGATAGGGCTTCTGTCATCTTATACTTAAATCAAAATTCAGATAATCCGTTACCGTTACCTTAATTTTCCAAAACAATAAAGTAGTATGGATTTTTGAACATGAACTCTGTTAAGAGCCTGTTGCCATACTTTTGATTGTTTACTCAAAAAGACATTATCGTCTACCTCTTTGCCTCTTGGCAAACAGTGAAGAAAAATACAATCTTTTTTTGCAAAACTCATTAGTTTTTTATTTATCTTGAATTCTTTAAATTGATTTAATTTTTTTAATTTATTAACTCTATCATTCATAGAGATCACTTTATCAGAAAAAATAACATCTGCCCCTTTTGCTGCTTTTTTCGCATCATCAAAAATAAGAATTTTATTTTTACTATTTTCAATATAATTAATTATCTTTTTACTTGGTTTGTATTTAGCTGGACATCCGATATTCAGTTTAAATGAAAACTTTATCGAAGCAACAATTAAAGAATTTAAAACATTATTAGAATCACCAATCCAAGTGATATTTAAACTTGATATTGGTTTTTTCTTAATCTCTTCAACAGTAAAAATATCTGATAAAATTTGAGTTGGATGAGAACCGGGGCTAAGCCCATTAATTATAGGTATAGATAAATATTTTCTAAATTCCTCTAACTTTTCATCATCAGCAGTTCTAAGCATGAATGCATTGCCAAAATTAGATAAAATTTTTGCTGTATCTTGAATGCTTTCTCCACCCTTTGACAAATGAAGTTCATCTGGTCTAAGTGTTAAAGCGCTTCCTCCTAATTGCTTTATTGCTAAATAAAAACTTAATCTAGTTCTCAGACTAGATTTTTCAAACATTTGTATTAATAATTTTCCTCTTAGTGGTGCACCTTTATCAGCTTCAAGATTATCTAATTTTTTTCTTAACCTTTTTCTTTTTTTAGCATCAGCAAGGATTTTTTTTAAATCTCTTGATGGAATATCTTTTAAATTTAAAAAATTCCTCATTTTAATTAAGTTCTTTACAAACCTTATTTATAATTTTTAAAGAAAGATCCAGCTCACTTTTTTTCACATTTAACGGAGGAAGTATACGAATAACATTTTCTGAAGCTCTTATTGTAAGCAATCTATTTTCCATGAGTTTTTTAATAAAAGTTGTTTGATCTTTATGTAGCTGAACTCCTATTAAAAAACCTTTTCCTCTTATATTCTTAATTATATGTGGATACATCTCTTGGATTTTTTTTAATTCAAATAGAAAATATTTTGATAAATTTTCAATATTTTTCAAAAATTTTTTACTTGAAACTATATCCATTACTGCATTCCCAACGGCCATAGCCAAAGGATTACCACCAAAAGTAGAACCATGGGTTCCGGGTACCATTCCCGAAGCAACTTTTTTATTCATTAAAACAGCACCTAGTGGAAATCCACCGCCTATTCCTTTTGCAATTGGAACAATATCAGGTTTAATCTTTGACTTTTCAAATGAAAAAAAGCTCCCTGTTCTTGAGATTCCACACTGCACTTCATCTAAAATTAATAATATTTTTTTCTTATTACACAATTTTCTTAATTCTTTTAAACACCAGTCTGGAATTACTTTGATCCCACCTTCACCCATGATTGGTTCAATCATTATGGCTGCAGTTTTTTTTGTAATCTTTTTTTTGAGCGATTTGTGATCTCCAAATCTAAAATGATCAAATCCTGCTATTTTAGGGCCAAATCCTTCAGTCATTTTTTTAGATCCACTTGCATAAATTGCAGCTAAAGTTCTTCCATGAAATGAGTTTTTTACACATAAAATTCTATTTTTATTTGGTTTTCCAATAGAGTAAAAATATCTTCTAGCTACTTTTATTGCTGCCTCTGTAGCCTCTGCTCCACTATTTTGAAACATTACAAAATCTGCAAATGTTTTTTGGCATATTTTTTTAGCCAATTTTTCTCCCTCTGGGATTTGAAAGGCATTTGAAACATGCCAAAGTTTTTTTGATTGATTATTTATTGTTTTTACTAGTTTTGGATGTGCATGTCCCAGAGAATTAACTGCTATACCTTGAACAAAATCTAAATACTTTTTATTATCTTTTGAGTATAAGTAACTTCCCTTTCCGTGCTTAAAAGAGATTTTTTTTCTATTATAATTTTTTGCTAAATAAGTCATAAAATTTATTTATATATCTCTATATTTAAAGATTTCATTGATACAAGTCAGGATTGAAATTTTTTTTCGTTTTTTTTGTGAATAACTGCAAATATCAACTTGTTATTATCTTAATAAAACCCCTATATAGTATTATATAATTTAATTAACACATTATATAGTTTTAAATGAGCTGGACTGACGAAAAAGTTGAGAAATTAAAAGAGCTTTGGGGTAAAGGAAATACCGCAAGTCAAATTGCTGAAATAATAGGCGGTATAAGTCGTAATGCAGTCATTGGAAAAGCTCATAGGTTGAATCTTTCTGCAAAAATTAAAACACGGTCTGCAAATATTAACCAGAGTTCAAAATCTTATCAAGAAAATAGCAAAATTAAATTAGGAAAAGGAAGAAGAAGTAGATTTAAATCGTTGATAATTGAGAAGGATTTTGAGCCAGAAAATCCAAAACAATTAGAGGAACTAGATGACAACTCTTGTAAATGGCCAATTGGACATCCTGATGAAAAATCTTTTTATTTTTGCGGAAGAACATCTTTAAAAGACTTTTCTTATTGTAAGCTTCATTTATTATATGCTTACCAGCCTAAGGGTAAAAAAGAAGACGCAAACGATAAAGAGGATATCCAAGAGTACATTGAAAAAAAAATTCAAACTGGCTAGTTAAATTTAATTTTTTTTTTCTATATTTTCAAAATTATATTTTTCTGTAGAAAATTCACCACCATCCCGCCACATATAAGAATATTTTTTCACTTCATCTTTAAAGAAAAGCCTACTTGGTAAACCAATGTCAAAATTCGTTTTATATTTTCCCGAGGTAATATTGTCATATTTAAGTAATTTCAATTGATCTTCGGTAAGTAATGGTTTGGGGAGTAATTGAAAAAATTTTGCTGATAATTTGGCTAAAGCTAATGGAAAAGGCAACAACAGTCTTTTTTTGTTTATCAAATTTAATAATATCTCTAAAATCTCTTTAAATGTTAGTGTCTCCGGACCAACACATTCTATAATTTGTGTGTCAGATCCCTCGGAAATTATATGGTAAATGATATTTGTTAAATCTGAACAATGTATTGGCATAAATTTGGTTTTTCCTGAGTAGTATAGAGGAAAAATGGGAAGCCTATTTAACAATGTCATAAACTGAGTACTAAAATTATCAGAATTCGAGAAAACTACAGATGGTCGTAAAATTGTGCTTCTAGAAAAATTATCCAAAATATTTTTTTCACCTTCAAGTTTTGAAATTGCATATTTTGAATCTATCGCTTCACTTACCCCAAGTGCTGAAACATGAACAAAGTGCTCTAAATTATATTTTCTACAAAGTTTGGCTATTAAGGTTGGGAAAATTGTGTGGATATTTTTAAAAGTATTTCCTCTTTTTTTTTCATACAAAATTCCTATTAAATTAATACAATAATCTGCTTCAACAAATAACTTTTCAATTTTTTTCTCTTCAAAGATATTTGCTTCTACAATATCTATATAACCTGCGTTAGCTTGTGTTTTTATCTTTAGTCCTCTCTGATGAATATTTCTTGTGACCACGGTAACTCTGAGGTTATTTTTAGTAAGTTTTCTAATTAAGAAACTTCCAATTTGACCACTTCCACCAAAGATTAGACAATTTTTTGCTTTCATATATATATGTTATAAAAAAAATGGATATTAAACTTCACAAAAATGACTTACCAGATGATTTAGATTTAGGCAATTTAATAGCTGTAGATGGTGAATTTATGGGGTTGAATATAAGGCGTGATCCATTGTGTCTTATCCAGATCTCTAGTGGTAATTCAGATGCACATATAGTTCAACTTGATAGATTAAATTATAAGGCCCCAAATTTAATTGATATTCTTCAAAATGAAAAAATTACAAAAATTTTTCATTATGGAAGAGCAGATTTGGCCTTTATAAAGTATTACCTCAAAACTGATACTAATAATATACTTGATACAAAAATTGCCTCGAAGCTATCAAGATCCTATTCAGACAACCACTCTTTAAAAACACTTATAAAAGAATTTATTAATGTTGATATAAGTAAACAATTTCAAAGTTCAGATTTTGGTGGAGAGCTTACTCCTGCACAATTGAAATATTGTGCAAACGACGTAATTTATCTTCATAAAATTCATGAAGAGCTAAATAAAATTCTTATACGTGAAAATAGATTTGAATTATATAAAGATTGTCTTAAATTTCTAAAAACAAGAGTCGACTTAGACCTTGCTTTATTTAAAGATGATATATGGGCTCATTAAATAAAAAAATTAATTTTAAAAAAATTGCAAAAGAAGTTATTGATTTAGAAATCAAAGCATTACAAAAATTAAAAAAAACTTTAAATAAGAATTTTGATAAAGCTGTAGATGCGATTGTTAATTGTCAATCAAAAATAATTTTATGTGGGGTAGGTAAAAGTGGAATTATTGCTAACAAAATTTCAGCAACTCTCTCTTCGATTGGAACACCATCTTTTTCTCTTTCAGCTAATGATTGCTCACACGGTAATATGGGCAGTATAACGAGAAAAGATGTCTTAATTCTAATTAGTTACTCTGGAAACTCCCTGGAATTAAAAAATATAATAAATTACGCTAATCGAAATAAAGTTTTATTAATTGGTATTACATCGAAAAAAAATTCAGATCTTTATAAAAATAGTGATATTGGTTTAATAACTCCAGAAGTAAAAGAAGCAGGTCTTGATATGATACCAACCTCTAGCACAATAAATCAGCTGAGTATTGGAGACGCCTTGGCAATTTCAACTTTAAAAAAGAAAAAAATTAATAATTTAGATTTCAAAAAATTTCATCCCTCTGGAAGTCTTGGGGAAAAGTTAAAAACTGCTGAAGATTTAATGTTAACAAAAAATAAAATACCTTTCATAGATGAAAATAAGTTAATGACCGAGGCATTAAAAATAATGACTAGAAAAAAATTGGGTACACTTATTGTTAGAAACAAAAGGAAATATACTACGGGAATAATTACTGATGGTCAAATTAGAAGGTTTAATTCAAAAAATATTGATTTAAACTCTCTTAAGGTCAAAGATGTTATGACTAAAAACCCTATAAAAATAGATAAGAATATATTAGCCTCAAAAGCACTTGCAATAATGAATGAAAAAAAGATTACAAGTCTTTGTGTTTATGAAAAAAAAAAAAGATTCATTACAATAGGAATTTTACATATTCATAATATTTTAAATAAAAAAATTTATTAATATTAATGGATATAAAAAAAAAATTTCAATATAGTCTTATAATTTTACTCATTGCTGCAAGTTTTATATTTTATTATAAATATTTTACTGAAGATATTAAGAAAATTGGAAATAACAAGTCTGAAAATATAGTAGAAAAAAAAGATATTGAAACTTATACAGATGATGAAAATAAAAATATAATTGAAAATTTAAAATACGTTTCTGAAGATTTATTTGGTAATACTTATACAGTAACCGCTAAATCAGCTACTTTAAAAGAAGACAAATTAAATGAGGTTAAACTTTTTGAGGTAAATGCTGAGTTAGCAAGTGAGGATAAAGAAACTATATATATTTACTCTAAAACAGCCAATTATAATAAAACAAATAATAATACTGTTTTTAAAGAAAAAGTTAATGTGAAATATGGAAATCAAATTATCGACTCTGGAATTTTAAGTCTTAATTTTAAAGATAATTTAATAGAAATTTTAGAAAATGTTTATTATGTCAATGAAATTACAAAAATTAAAGCAGATAAAGTAGAAATTGATTTATTAAATAAAAAATTAAAAATATCTATGATTAATAAAAAAGATAAAGTAAATATTACCAGTAAATATTGATTATGGCGATTATCAAAAAATTTCGTATTAAAAATTTTAAGCAAAAAAAAGAGCTTTTAAGATTAGAAAAAATTTCTGTATACTTTGGAAAACGTAAAATATTAGAAAATTTAAGCCTAAATCTAAACCAAGGTGAAATTCTTGGACTATTAGGGCCTAATGGAGTTGGTAAATCAACAATTTTTAATATAATTATTGGGCTATTAAAGCCAAATTATGGATCAGTGTTTATAGAGGGAAAAAATGTGACACATGATCCAATATTTTATCGAACAAAAAATTATAAAATTGGATATGTACCACAACATGGAGGTTATTTCCACGATCTTACTTTAAGAGAAAACTTAAAAGCAATAAGTGAGATAGTTATAGAGGATAAAAAATTAAGAGATGAAAAAATAAATCTCCTAATTTCAAAATTTGAGCTAGAACCTTTGCAAAATATAAAAGCTGAATTTTTATCTGGGGGACAAAAAAAACGTTTGGTAATCTCTTTGGCATTATTAAGTAATCCTAAAATTTTATTGCTAGATGAGCCTTTTGCAGCTTTAGATATTATGACAATTAAGAACCTTCAACAAATAATTGTTGATTTACAAACACAAAATAATATTTCAATAGTTTTATGTGATCACCAAGCAAGAGATCTGTTAACTTGTGTAGATCTAGCAATCGTATTGTCTAACGGTCGTGTAGTTGCAAAAGATACTCCTAATAATCTTATTAAAAATATAGATGCACAAAACGCGTACTTTGGTGACTCTTTTAAGATCAATTAATTTTTTTAATGTCTAAATTTGTAAAAATAAATAATAAGATCAAAAGATTTAATAAAAGATTATCAATAGATGGTGACAAAAGCTTGTCAATTAGATGGGCTTTATTATCTTCACAATCTCTTAAGAAAAGTAAAGCATCAAATTTATTGCTCTCAGAAGATGTTGTGAGCACTTTAAATTGCCTTCGGAAACTTGGAGTAAAAATAAAAATTTCAAAAAATTTTTGTGAGATAATCGGGTTAGGTCTTAACGGATTTAAATATAAAAATAATTTAACTTTGAATGCTGGTAATTCGGGTACTTTGGGAAGGCTTATACTGGGTTTATTAGTTCATTCAAAAAAAGAAATAAAACTAAAAGGAGATAAAAGTTTATCAAAAAGAGATTTTATAAGAGTAATTGAACCGTTAAAAAGGTTTGGAGCAAAATTTAATAGTAATGATGGGAAGCTTCCAATTAAAATTCAAGGAACAAATTATACAAAACCAATAAAATATTTTGAGGATAAGGGATCTGCTCAATGTAAAAGTGCTGTGATGTTTGCTGCACTAAATACTTTAGGTGAAACCATAATTAAAGCTAAAAAATCAAGAGATCATAGCGAACTGCTTTTTAAACACTTAAAGTTACCAATAAAAATCATAAAAAAAAATAAATATGATGTTATTAAGATCAAAGGTAAAAGCAATGTGCCTGCTTTAAACTACAAAATACCTTCTGACATAAGCTCAGCAGCTTTTTTTATTGTTTTAACTGCACTTACTAAAAATTCTAAGCTTAAAATAAAGAACGTTAATATTAACCCGTCTAGAATGGGAATTTTCTATATTCTTAAACTTATGGGTATTAAAATTTCAAAATTAAATGTTAAAAATTATAAAGGAGAAAAAATTGCTGATTTAATTATTAAAGGTACAAATAAAATCAAACCAATAAATTGTCCTATAAAATTTAATAGTTCAGCGATCGATGAATTCTTATTAATATTTTTAGTTGCTGCTAAAGCAAAAGGTGTATCATACTTTAAAGATCTTTCTGAGTTAAACCAAAAAGAAAGTCCTAGGCTTCAATGGGGTTCAAAAATCCTTAACAAAATTGGTATTAAAAATATTGTTACTATGGACAGTATTAAAATTTTTGGTAACCCAAACTTAAAAATTAATCAAAGGATTATCATAAGAGACTTCTTAAAAGATCACAGAATTTTTATGACTAGTGTTATCGCTGCTTTATCATTTGGAGGTAAGTGGCAAATATTTGATAAGGACTCTATAAAAACGTCATTTCCCTCCTTTTTAAAAAAGGTCGATTATTTAGGAGCAAAAATAGAATAATACTGCTCTCAGAAGTTAAAATATTAGGAAAAATTTAAATATTTCTAGAAAAATAATATTTTTTTGTGGTTTTACCTAAATTTCATTCTTGATTAAAATCGTTATTTTATCTAAATATGCGAAGCATTTTACAAAATATTAACTAAGACATAATAGGCGTAATTATTAATGGAAATTTATAAAGATCTTTCAAGCCCGGCCTCTAAAGAGTTTGAAAAATTATTAAATAATCAATTCACAAAGAATACTATTGAAGAGGGGAAAGTCATTGAAGGTAAAATAAACAAAATTACTGAAAAGTTTGTTTTTTTATTTATAGAGGGATTAAAAAGTGAACCAGTCTTAGATATTAATGAACTTAAAAGCATGGGTCTTTCAAAGAACATTGCAATAGGTGAAACAATCTCGGTTCTTTTAGAAAAAATAGAGGATAAGAATGGTGATGTTGTTGTTTCTGCGAGTAAAGCTCAAAAAATTAAAGGTTGGGATAAACTTGTGGAAGCATATGAAAAAAAAGAACCGATAATGGGAAAAATTACATCTAAGTGCAAAGGAGGGTGTATTGTAGAACATCTTGATACGGGATCCTTGATGTTTTTACCGGGTTCACAGATTAGTGATAAACCTCTTAAAAATATAGACCATCTAATAAACGAGCCACAAAAGTTTGCATTAATTAAATTAGATAAGGTTAGAGGAAATGCCTGTGTTTCAAGAAGAGAAATAATTTCAACATTTAAAAAAGAAGACAAAGCAAAAATTATTGAAAAATATAAAATTGGAGACATTATAAAAAGTGCTGAGGTTAAAGGTTATAGTTCTTTTGGATGTTTTTTTAATGTAAACAATGAATTAGATGTTTTAGTTCATCTACAAGAAATTTCATATAGTCGTGTTAGTCATCCAGATGAAATATTTAATATTGGTGAAAAACATGATTTAAAAGTCATAAGCGTTGACAAAGAAAAACTGCAGGTTGGTTGCTCTATTAAACAATTGTTGCCCGATCCATTTGAGCATATTGAAAATTATGAGTTAAAAAAAATCTATAAAGCTAAAGTTGTAAAGATAATGGACTTTGGAGCGTTCTGTGAATTAGAACCTGGATTAACAACATTGTTACACACTAGTGAACTTAGCTGGACAAAAAAAAATACTTCTGCAAGAAAAATGTTTAAAGTAGGTGATGAAATTGACTGTGTAATAACTGAGATTGATAAAGCAAAAAGACGTGTCGCAATTTCTCATAAGCTCACAAAAGAAAACCCTTTTGAAATTTTTGAGAAAAAATATCCTGTTGGAACTGAGGTGAATGGAGAGGTAGTTAACAAAAATGAATATTCTTTATTCCTCAATATAGAAAATTTAGATATTGATGCCTTTTTACATTGTAATGATTTAACTTATTTAGAAAATGGTGAAGAAGAACTAAAAAAATATAAGAAAGGTGACAAAATTAAAGTAAAAGTTTTAGAGATTAAAGTTGATGATCAAAAAATAAGAGTTGGTTTAAAACAGACTAAACCAGATCCATTTAACTGGTTTGAAGGCAAGGAAGTCAATAATGTAATTACTGTAAAAATTATCTCTACTGATAATAAAGGATTAATTGTGAGACCAGAGGGATGTGAAATGGATTTTATAATTAAAAAAAATCAAATAGCAATAAATCCTGCAGATGCTAGAACCTCTAGATTTACAGGTGGTGAAAGAATTGACTGTGCTATTACAGAAATAGATTTTAATAAGCGAAAAGTAAACTTAAGTATAAAATTATTAGAGGAATTAGAAAAAAAAGAAGCTTTAGAAAAATATGGTTCAGAAGGTTCTGGAAAGAATCTTCCTTTTTCCACCCTTTCTGAGGAATTAAAAAAAAAAAATAAAAAATAAAATTGGCGATTGTAAAATCAAAGCTTTTAAAACAATTATCAAAAAACTACCCTAATTTTTTAAAAAAAGATTTAGAGAAATTTACGAACATCATACTTAAAGAAATAAAAATCTCTTTAAAAAGGGGAGAAAGAGTCGAATTAAGGGGATTTGGAATTTTTTCTACTAAAATTCAGAAAGCTAGACTATCACGAAACCCTAAGACAAATAAAAAAATTGATACACCAGAAAAAAAAACAATTCACTTCAAAATGTCTAAAGATTTGTTTAAAATTTTAAATGATGAAAAAAAATAAAATATTTGTTGCTTGTGACAGTACTAATATTTCAAAAGTAAAAAAAATCATAAATGAAACACAAAATACAAAACTAAAAGTTGGATATAAGTTTGGGTTAGAATTTTTAAATTCTAAATATGGAAGAAGTTTTCTATCTAAATTAAAAGAAAAGATAATATTCGCCGATCTCAAAATACATGACATTCCGAATACTTGTGTATCAACTATTAAAGCAATCAAAGATTTGAATATTAATTACTTAACTATTCATATTAGCTCGGGTTTAACAGCTTTAAAAGCTTGTAAAAAAATATCTGAAAAAACAAAATTAATAGGTGTCACAACACTTACTTCTCTGGATAATAAATCATTGAAAGAAATTGGTTACAGCAAAAACGTTAATCAACTAGTATCAAATCAGGCAAAACTAGCAAAAAGGGCTAACTTAGATGCTATTGTGTGTAGTGCACAAGAAGTTAAAATTGTTAAAAAATTCTTCAAAAAAGAAATCATTACACCGGGGATAAGATTTAATACTAAAACAAATGACCAAAAGAGAGTTGTTACTCCAAAACAAGCTTATAAGAATGGTAGTGATTGGCTTGTGATAGGAAGGCCAATAACAAATGGCAACATAAGAAAAAATATCCAAACATTAATTGATCATTTAAGTCAATGATGAAAGATTTAAAAATTTGTGGGATCTCAGATCCTGAAACTTTGAATTATATTTTAAATCACCCACATCCACCAAAATTTATCGGTTTCATTACAAATTATGAAAAGAGTAAAAGGTATGTTAAATATGAAAATTTAAAAAATTTAGTTAATGTTAATAAAAAACAAACTAATTTTGTTTCAGTGCTTGTCAGTCCAACAAACCAATTATTAGAAAAAATTGAAGATCTTAATTTTGATTATTACCAGCTTTATGATGTTGACCCTATCAGAACTTTTGAAATTAAGGAAAAGTATAAAATTAAGATAATTTCAGCCCTTACAATTTCAAATAAAGAAGATGTGATTAAATATAAAGATTATTCAAAAATCTCAGATATAATTCTTTTTGACTCAAAGGGCTACCATAGGTCTGAAAGCTTTGATCATAATCTATTAGAACAAGTACCTAATGAAGTAAATAAAATGATTGCAGGAAATATCCAAATAGATGATATTCCAAATTTTAAAAATAAAGACTTCATAATTGATTTATCTGGATCGATTGAAAATAATGAAGGAAAGAAAGATATTAATAAAATTGATAAATTATTAAAATTATTTGCAAATACATGAAACTTAAAAAACG
>Ga0163109_10003614_pt1 | contig 11830 bp, 10 predicted proteins | sample CRUFie1St13metaG_FD_108704 | JGI IMG/M metagenome (GOLD analysis project Ga0163109, IMG submission 108704) | Marine microbial communities from the Costa Rica Dome - CRUD Field 142mm St13 metaG | ecosystem: Environmental > Aquatic > Marine > Oceanic > Photic zone | place: Costa Rica: the Eastern... | reverse complement strand
TGAATCAAGAATTCCATACACCGTCGACGTCCTACTTACTCTTGACCTAAGCGAACCGGTTGACATCTCATTTGAACAGAGGCCTGATTTCTACTCCGACCTTGACCCTGCTCCTCCTTCAGAGGTATATGATACAGATAACGATGGCAAACTCACATTCACGAGATTGGTCTATGACCAGGCCGCAGTTGTTACCCTAATCAAACCAAAAGATACTGATGGTGAAGCCTCAGATGAAGGCTTCTTATCAACCTTAGGAAATATGTTCTCAAACTATCCGCTTGCTATGACATTCCTGATACTCTTGATGATATTGGCCTTGGTTGGAACAGGGTACTTAATGAGAGACAGCCATACTCCAATCGAATTGAATTATGACTTTGACACGGAAGATGATGATGTTGCAGAAGCCGAAATCATAGAGTGAGTTGTAGTGTCACATTTCAGTAATTTTGAAGGGTACTTTTGGAAAGTTTTTGAGATTAAGAAAGACTTTGTATCTCCATCACTGACAATTACCTAGGGATGTTTATGCTTACGTTAGATGAAGTACATAGCGCACAAGAGGCTTGGGGAAACGGAATTGTTGCAATTGCTTCAGCGCATTCTTCGGGTGGAGACTTTGTTTCAATTGCAAGAAACCACGTTGATACGCTATACGCCTATGGGATTTCGAAAGTCTTGTTCAAGCCGACACTAGCTTCAGTTGAACAGTTTAGGCCCGATTTTGAAAGCGCATTGTCTTACTTCGTCGCTTCAAATAATGCATGCCCTGAAGACAAAGGATTTGCAATCAAGGGTTGGACTAAAGTTAGATTTGAAAACTCAGACGTGATTCTAAGAGACGTTACCGCAACAGCAATGGGCAATTATTTTTTCTCAACTCCTGAGGGAGACGAGGTAAAAGTGGAGTATACTTTTGGTTACATTTACGATTCAGAAGGTAAACTAAGGATAAACCTACATCATTCTTCAATGCCTGCAACGAGCGAATGATTGTGGTAAATGAATCAAGAAATTCCTTTCAATCATACTATATGTTTGGACTGATAGCGACGTCCATGTCAATTATTGCAGCATACAATGAAGCTTGGGAAAACGGGGACGTAGAGGCACTATCAGAAATCATTCACGATGATTTCGTGTTCAACCCTCACGTTGGTGGAATAACAATGGGCAAGTCAGACCTACTCGGATTTGCTGGCTCAGAAGGCGGACCAAAATCAGAAAACGACAGAATCCTATTCGAGAATGAAGAAGTAGGAGTCGCACACGCAATTGTACACTTCTCTAATGGTTCTGCTTCTGAAGCAGTTATGTCCTTCATGAAATTTAAGGATGGTAAAATCATCTCGATGGAAACCGGTGCAACACCACTTTCTGATGACTACAAACTAGTGGGCCAAGAGTGAAACTCTAAACCACGACTATCAATAACGGAATAAGAACCGTGGTTCGCAGTAACCATTGGTTTGGCAATCTGGGATTGCATATGCCACTAACATTCAAGAGGCTTCAGAATCACGCTATAGCATGGTTGAGATGCCTACACTTGGTAAGCGAGTCAAAATTATCGCCCAGAGTCCAAGTGGAAGCACGTCATATCAAGGAGTTGTACTACCAGGTGCTGCGCCTGACCATTTGACGATTAAATTAGCAAATGGGTATAACATCAGTTATCCATTAAGCAGTGTAGATTCGATTGAAGAAATCGGTGATTCTGGAACCCACGGAAAAGTTGAGCAAACAATCGCTCAAAATCAGGAGTTGCCAAAGGTAACAATTATTCATACAGGCGGAACAATCGCATCCAAAGTAGATTACTCAACCGGTGCAGTCATAGCAAGATTCGAACCTGAAGAACTGTTGGCAAGCGTTCCTGAAATTCTGAAAATTGCAAATATTGATGCTGTCAAATTGGGTAATATGTGGTCTGATGACATAAGGCCAATTCATTGGAATAAGATGATTGATGCATGCCAAAATGCATTCGATTCCGGCTCGGTGGGAGTAGTCATTACACATGGTACAGATACTCTACACATTAGTGCATCCGCATTATCTTTTGCTTTTGCAGGAAATGGGGGAAAGCCTGCGGGCAGAATCGTATTCACAGGTTCACAGCGATCATCGGATAGGGCCTCTTCAGATGCTACCGAAAACCTACTATCAGCTGTTTACTGGGCTGCTAGTGGCCCAGAAGTCACTGGTGAAGGTGATGCAGCGGTTACAGTGATGCACGCAGGCTCAGGGGACGGAATTTGCGCAGTTAGTCCCGGTGTAGCTGTTAGAAAGATGCATTCCACTCGAAGGAATGCCTTCCAGATGGTTAACGGGGAAAGGATCAGCGAAATCACAATCACGAGAGAAGGGCTTTCGCATACCCCAATTGTCCTCAGCAGTAATAGGGAAATTTCAACCCCTACGAAATATGACACAAACATCCGAATTGCCCAATTTATCGCAGGTCCACATTTACATAGTGACCTAGTAGATGCTGCAATTAAATCTGATTATTCAGCAATAATGATTCACGGCACTGGACTCGGTCACCTTCCAATAGAAAATCCAAACAGTGACGCACCTGAAAATGAGGACTTATACAATACAATCAAATCCTCTCCGATACCGATTATAATAGCCAACCAGTGTATCAACGGCCCCGTTGATTTAAACGTCTATTCAAAGGGTCGTAACCAGCAAGAAATCGGCGTGTTAGGCCACGGCGGGACCTCCTCACCAGAGGCCCTGCTTGCCAAGGTGCATTGGGCACTATCCAACGGAAAGGACCTTTCGATATTGGGGGAAAATCTCTGTGGTGAGAATCAACCATCTCTAAGGTCATAACCGCTTTAATGAATAACCGTAAAGGAGTAGAAGGGCCATGTCAAGAGATTCGAGTGACGCTCTCGAGGACTTGAAGTACCGACGAGAGAAGGTGCAAATGGGAGGCGGTTTGAAGCGCCAAGAAAGCATTCGTGCTTCAGGCAGAGGTACCGCAAGAGATAGAATCCGCAACTTATTGGATGAGGATTCATTTGTTGAAATTGATACATTCCTTACCCACAGAACATCTGACCATGGTATGTTCATGCATGAGACACTAGGAGACGGAGTAGTATGCGGCCATGGAACTGTGGATGGAAGAAGAATTTACTGCTTCGCTCAAGATTTCTCTGTTCATGGCGGTTCGATGGGTGAAATGCATGCCAAGAAAATCTCGAAAGTTGTCGAAATGGCAGAGCGTTCCAAGGTCCCACTCGTGGGGATTTGGGACGGCGGCGGCCAGCGTGCTCAAGATGGAGTAGCATCGCTGGGCGGAACTGGTGAGTTACTAGACAGGTTGGTGCAGTGTTCGGGTAGAATTCCAATGGTTTCACTTGTACTCGGGCCTGTAGTCGGTGTATCTGCTCTGGGAGCAAGCCTCGCTGATTTCACTATTCTAGGAAATGACCACGGACAACTGTTCATGTCATCTCCTCTCGAGACGCCGGAGTGTATCTCTGGGGAAGTCGACGCAGCAGGGTTAGGTGGAGCAACACTGCATGCAAGCCGCTCGGGTATTGCTTGCCTTATTGCAGAGGATGAAGAAGAGGCTTGTGCATTAGCCGCTGACATACTCGGTTTCCTCCCGGATAATAATCAATCCAGCCCTCCTGTTGAGACGACTGCTGATGAGCCAGGTAGGCTTAACCCCGAACTGACTACGCTCGTACCAGATAACCCAAATCGCCCATATGATATGGTCAAGGTGATTGAAGAAATTGTAGACGATGGTATCTTCATGGAGCTATTCAACTCATATGCAGAGAACATTGTGATCGGTTTCGCCAGACTAGATGGCAAAACAATTGGGGTTGTAGCTAATCAGCCTAAGGTACTCGCTGGCTGTCTGGATATTGATGCTTCAATCAAAGCAGCAAGGTTCATCAGAACATGTGATGCATTCAACATTCCATTGGTAACTTTCGAAGACGTCCCGGGTTTCTTGCCCGGAGTTGTTCAGGAATGGGGTGGAATCATCCGCCACGGAGCAAAACTACTCTTCGCTTATGCAGAGGCTACCGTCCCAAAGATGACTCTAGTAACTCGAAAAGCATACGGTGGCGCTTATCTAGCAATGAGTTGTAAACACCTTCAATCAGACTACAATATCGCCTGGCCCACCGCAGAGCTAGCGGTAATGGGAGCAGAAGGTGCGGTGAACATCATTCACAGAAGAGAGATTGCCGCTGCAGAGGAAGATAAGAAAGAGGAAACTCGTCAACAATTGGTTGAAGAGTACAAATCAAAATTCGGCGACCCCTACGTTGCTGCAAGAAATGGATGGCTCGATGATGTAATCGAGCCTGAAGAAAGTAGGCTAAGGCTAATTCGTGCGCTTCGAATCCTATCTTCAAAGCGAGAATGGTCTCCGCCAAAGAAACATGGAAATATCCCATTGTGATTATTGCCTCTTGGTCATCACCATGTAACCAAGAAGAAGTGTAACAACTATACCCAAACCAATTGGTAGTAACCATTCACTTATTACAATCTCAGACTCTGAATCATCATTAGTCTTGGTCGCAGGAACTAAATCAATTTCTTTAGTTTCTACATTTGACCAAACCTGAGCATTACCATCCCATACTTTGACCTCGACCTCAAATGTTCCAACCTGATTCGTATTTGATGTGGTTAAGCATGTCAATAGCACAGTACCAGTGCATTCTGTATTCTGCTCAATCGAATTATTTGCAAACTTGACAGAATATATCAAACCCTCATTCCCATCTTTGTCAGAAATCGTCCACAGCACAGAAAGGACGTTACCCGAATAATCCAATGAAGAGATGCTCACAGTCGGCAAATCAGCCACTGGTTTAATATTGACAATTAGGACGGCTGTCGTCGAATTAAATCCATCATTTACCGTCATCGTGTATGTCGCAGAGCCATGCATGTCGGGTGCTGGTACGAGAAGTAATTCATCGCCATTCAGGGAATAATCCAGCAATTCAGAATCACCACTTAATGTAAATGTTAGCGTATCTTCATCGACATTAGTGGTATAGTTTTCTAGATTGAACGATTTTGATGTATCCTCATCAAGTTCAACTGTGAAAGAGTTAGACGAAAACTCAATTGGATCATCAACAGCCTCGACACTTATCGGTACGACAATTTGGACAGGCTCTGTAACACCGTCTGAAACATAGAACTCAATCAATTCAGCACCATTCCAGTGCGTTTGTGGATCGATTAAGACAGTTGAGGAAGTGGCGGTGATTCGTATCCCTGGATATTCACGAGCCGCAACGACAACCAATTCATCTCCCTCAGGGTCGCTCACGAAATCTGAAAAATCAACCACAATACTCGGCCCGTCCTCCGTTGTAGCTTGCTGAGGCACTGTTTCGTATTGTAAAACAGGATCATTTACCGGAAGAACTGTGATGTTTACAGCAATCTCAACCATTTCGTCACTAGTCATCAGAGTTAGATTAACTTGTGATTTACCGTCCCATTCTTGGTCAGCAACGTGAGAAATTGAAATTTCATTAACTAGATTCAATACCTCAAGTTTTGTTGAATTTTGTCCAAACAGTTCCGCATTTTGGAATTGAATTTCCTCACCATCGGGATCCGTAGCAAAAATATCTGCGTCGATGGTAACTGATGCATGCTGGTCGAGAATGATTTCAGGTATTGGTTCGGAAATTTGCATGGGGATTCCTACCCGGTTGACGAATATGTCTAGCCAATCTGAGAAAGAGTGGTCCTCTATCCTTAACTCAATCAATGATGGACCAGGCAATAGAGAAGTACCATTCAAATCACAAGATGCTATATCATTTTGAAGCACACCGAGGACAATATCACCATCGGGTAACATGCATGAGACATTGCCAAATGCAGTGCTTCCATCACGCATAGTCACATTTGCAGATATAGTGAATGATTGATACAGCATAACAGATGGAAGGCTAGAAGTGATATTCTCCATTTTATACAGCCTTGACCGATTCATATTCTCGTCGATGTAAGCATCTGAATCAGATGACACTGTCTTATCCTCTCGGTTGAATGCTACTTGGTATGCGGAATCATCACCTTTGAGAGAGAGATTCAGATATGGCAAAATATGCTGCATAGCATGGTCTTGTTGACCATCTCTACCCATCGTAGAATCGCCGTCTGCTAACCTCTCAAAGAAAGTATCAGTGGTCTGATATCCAATGTGGTTTGCGCCCCTTGGGTACATTACTTGCCAAGCACCTGGCCACGAATTCAGGTAAGTAACAACGTTCTCATTTGCGGGAGCAATGTCGTCGGTCGTACCTGTCAAAAACAACGCTATTGAGGGACGGGATAGAATCACAGACTCCGAATAATCACTCTGGGAACCATCTAATCCCAGACCAAACAAACCGTCGATTTGGTATTCTGTACTTTTCACAACCTCAGCTGCGTAGTGAGCACCGGTTCCATGCCCGCCTAGTGCGATGTGGTTCAATGCAAACATTCCCTGTCCGCCGGGCACCGTGTTTACTGAACCGTTATCCCACCCTTGCAGTATGTATTCTACTGCCTCGAAATTTGTTCCATCTTCAACTACTAAAGTAATGTAACCCCAAGCTGAGGTTGCGTCCTGAAACCACTCATATTGTTCATTATCTTCTCCTGCGTCTCCATAGAATACAACTACTGCAAATGGTCCGTCTTGAGCCATTTCGGTTTCTTCACCATCGCTTAATGCAGGATAAGAAATTCTGAAATCCCCTATTTTTTCATCTTCTCCAACTTGCCATCCAACAAATCCTGAATTTTGATTCTGATCTGGAAACTGGCCTGCCATTACAACTGGAGCGAGAAGAATAATCAAAACCAGAAATACGCGTTTCAACCTAAATGCACCTCCGCAGCGATTAACCGTGTCATAAGAAGCGATAGAGATGGAAGTTTTTCTGAGTATTGTGGCACCCAAAGTGTAGCCCAAGAATGTAGATGCTGAGCACAAAGCAACCATCTTCCATCTGCATTTGTTGACAAATACTCGACTCGAGATTCAAAATCTCCATCCATTTTCTCATACCTAACAGAGATGTCACCTCCATCGTCATCGAAATTTACAACGAAATCCGCTTTGGATTCTACTAGATCCCATGGACCGTCCTCATCAAGTTCTCTTTTTCCGCCCATCTGGGTTATCTTGCCGCCGGATTTAGTCCATGCTGCTGCGACAGAGCGAGCTGTTCCGCCCCCGCCGATAATCCCCATTACATCCTTTGATTTCTTTCCAAAAGCTTGTGCGACCATACACATTCCTGCACCGTCAGTAGAACCTGCCGACCATGTAATCCCGTCCCAACGAAGGGTGTTCACTGAGCGTATATCCATCGCATTGTCAATACATTTTACTGCAGCGATGGACAATTGGTGCTTTAGTGGAGATGTCAATGACAACCATACCTCTTCATCACCCAAGACCTGAGGCTCAAATCTGTCTGTAACAAGTGGAGCATCGGGTAGACGGGGATCTGCATCGCTGTGTTCAGCACAGGAGGCGGCAACGGCCCTTTCCAACAGCGTATTTGCTCTGAACTTACCCAGTGGAGAACCTACATAATCCCAATCAGGAGGAGAAGGTAGACCATCTGCATAACCCCAAGCAAGTGCGTTCTCAACGCCCTCTGTTGGAATTACTACTACACCTTTCAAGCCGGGGAGCTCAACATCGTCTTGTCTTGAAAGGTGTGCATGTACTAGTGCTGTAAGCACAGGGGATAGGGAGTGGACAATAGGATTGCCCGCAACAGCATGACGCACTCTCCCCATGAACAGAGATTCTGCGATTAGTACTTGAATAAGTCTGTGCTAAGTTCAAATCAAAATGGGGCAAACCGAGGTAATTCTCAATAAGGAGTGTGCTCTAAGAATATCATGGCAGTTGCTGAGAGGGGCTCTTTCCTGTGGTTCATGATGGCTGTAACTCAAATTTGGCTTTCATTGAAACTCATGGAACAGGTCGATGCCGCAATTACAACACTATTTGGAACGGGTGCCGCTGCATGTTTTGTTCTAGGTTTGGTTGTCTTTAGGCAGGAACAGAGGGATTTACTAATCAACCCAATGAAGAACATGCAGAAGGAAGTCCACCCTGACCAAATGGCTAAGCAAGGAAAGGGTGTTGGATTTGGAATTGGAATGTGGGTCCTAACAATCATCGTAGGTTCCTTGTTCTTCTGAGTGGTTTTGATGGTTGTAACCGATCCAACGGACGACTTGTTTAGTGGTTTTTGGCCAGTAATGAGAAGATTTCTGTTCGCTTTTCTCCCCTTGTGGATATTTCTGATTGGGTACTCTGCTGGACTGAATGTTATTATCGCAGCGATTATAGGTGGAGCATCGGTTTCTTTGGTTGCAATTTATGAAAAAAGGAAAATTGGAGAAGAATTATCAAAAAATGATGACGGCAATAAGGTCATTAAGTAACGATTGTAGGGAAGGTTGGGGTCGCAATGGCTGTTTTTGACTGGTTAGCAGATATATTCGGCTTTACAGCACCATCTGTAATCGAAATTATCTTTGTTTGCTGTGCAGTATTCGGTTCCCTATTCTTTATTGTGATGATGTTACTAATGCTAGTGGGTGATGTCCTAGGAGGCGTTATCGACACTGCGTTTGATACGGATGTAAGTATGGACAGCACACTTGCGTTCGAGTTATTCAGTCTGCAAGGAATTGCTGCTGCGATTATGATGTTTGGGTTAACCGGAATGTTCGTAGTTTCAGCAACAGACCAGGAAATTATCGCTGTTATTTCCGGTGGGTTTGCTGCGGGTGGCTCGCTGTACATGGTAAGATACATGATGGCAGGAATTTCTAACCTACAAGCTGATGGAACCATGAAACACGCTAACGCTATTGGCGCCAAAGGTCACGTATACTCACGCATCAAGCCTAACGAAGAGGGTGAAGTCCAAGTTGCAGTAGATGGAACTCTTCGCACTCTGCTCGCAAGAGGGAGAGACAAAACAAAATTAATTCCAAGCGGTGAACTGATTAGGGTCGTGGACGTAATCGGATCCACCTTGATTGTAGAACCGCTTAGCGAAGGTGATGAACTAACATCAGAAGAAGAATAAGGTGAATAAAAATGGATACTGGAGTAACGCTGTTCCTGCTAATTGCAGGTTTTGGACTGATTTTTGCATTCGGAATAATATTGCTTGTAACAAGATACAAGCGCTGTGCATCTGACGAGATTCTCGTCGTGTACGGACGAGTGGGTGGAGGTAAAGCATCACGCTGTATTCACGGTGGTGCCACGCTTGTGTGGCCATTAATTCAGGATTGGAAGAAATTGAGTTTGATTCCAATGACAATCAACATTCCATTGACGAACGCTTTGTCTCTACAAAATATTAGAATCAACGTTCCATCCACATTCACAGTGGGTGTCAGCACAGACCCACTAATCATGAACAATGCTGCAGAAAGACTCCTGCACTTGACTCCAAACCAAATTGAATCAATGGCTTCTGAGATTATTTTCGGTCAACTACGTCTGACCGTAGCATCTCTAACAATCGAGCAAATCAACCAGGACCGTGACCAATTCCTAGAGTCAATTCGTGACAACGTCGGTCATGAATTGAACAAACTGGGCTTGAACCTAATCAACGTTAACATTACAGATATTACTGACGACTCTGACTACATCGAGTCTATCGGTAAGAAGGCAGCAGCAATCGCTGTCAACGCAGCAAAGTCAGACGTCGCTGCGGCAAACCGTGATGGTGACATCGGGCAAGCAGAAGCACACAGAGTTCGTGACATCCAAGTTGCAGAAAACGCCGCTGCTGGTGAAATCGGTAAGAAGGGTGCAGATGCAGCACAACGAAAGGAAGTCGCTGTTCTAGAAGCAACCGCTATCGAGGGTGAAAACACCTCCAAGGCAAGTATTGCAGAATACAACGCCAACCTAGCTGAAAAAGAAGCAGAAGCAATGCAACGTGCTGAAGTTGCGCGTAGAACTGCAGAAATGGAAGTTCAAAAGGCACAGTATATGCTTGAGCAAGAGAGACTAAAGGCTGAAGAAATTGTTCGTGAAGAGATCGCAAAGACTCAGATTGAAATCGCTGCAGAAGCGGAAGCGGAACGCCAACGCCGTGTCGCTGGTGGTGAAGCAGATGCTATCCTGGCAAAGTATCGTGCTGAGGCGGAAGGTGTGAAAGCCGTTCTAGAAGCTAAGGCTGCTGGTTACTCCAACCTAGTCGCAAGTGCAGGTGGCGACCCTAAGGCGGCTGCAACACTACTAATGGTTGAGAAGATAGAGGATATCGTCGCTCGCCAAGTCGAAGCAATTTCCAATCTGCAGATCGACAAGATCACAGTTTGGGATTCCGCTGGAGGAAATGGAGAAGGCTCGACCGCCAACTTCGTATCTAGCCTAATCCACTCCCTACCACCTGTGCATGACGTTGCAAAGATGGCTGGAGTTGACCTACCAGACTATTTGGGTAGCATGAAAGAGGAATGAAAACCGCATTTACATTCCTTGAAGGGACAGTGGTTTGAAAAACCCTCTAAGCCGCAAATGGTACATGCAGAGCGACCTAGAAATTGCAAGAGCAGCAAAGATGGAGGACATATCCGCCATAGCTTGGAAACTTGGAATTGGTAACGGCGAATTAATGCCTATGGGAATTGGTAAAGCCAAAATTACGTGGGATGCTTTGAAGAATCGAGTTTCGAAACCTCAAGGGTCTCTTATACTAGTCACAAGTGTAAACCCAACTCCGTTCGGAGAAGGCAAGACAGTAACCACAATTGGCCTCACCCAGGCACTAAACAGAATCGGTAAGCGTGCTACATGCGTAATTCGTGAGCCATCAATGGGCCCTGTTTTCGGAATTAAGGGAGGTGCTGCTGGAGGCGGTCTATCTCAAGTCCTGCCGATGGAAGACATCAACTTACACTTCACGGGAGACCTCCATGCAGTTACGAGTGCGCACAATCTTCTCTCCTCAATGATTGATAATCACTTGAAACACGGTAATGACCAACAAATCGACTCTTCAAGAATCATTTGGCCTAGAGTGGTCGACCTAAACGACCGTTCTTTGAGAAACGTCACAGTTGGACTTGGAGGTCCTGCTAACGGAATGGTTAGAGAAGACAGATTCGACATCACCGCTGCAAGTGAAGTCATGGCAATCCTAGTTCTAGCAACCGACTACGCTAACCTAAGAAAAAGACTAGGTGAAATTGTAATCGCACAAAGATTCGATGGTACTCCAGTTAAGGCAGAAGACATCGATGCTGCAGGAGCAATGAGTCTACTACTCCGTGATGCATTCCTACCAAATCTCGTTCAGACTCTTGAAGGAGATCCCGCTTTCATTCACGGCGGCCCATTTGCAAACATCGCACACGGTAATTCCTCAATCATTGCTGATAAGTTGGCTTTGAGCGCTGCTGATTTCGTAGTTACAGAAGCTGGTTTTGGCTCTGATATGGGTGCTGAAAAGTTCATGCACATCAAGGCGGCGAATTCAGGAAAATCAGCAGATTGTGTTGTTATGAACGTCACTGTACGCTCGATGAAATTACATGGTGGTGCCTTCGGCGAACGTGCTTCAAGAAGGCCACCTAAGGAAGAAATTGAGAAAGAGGACGTTGATGCAGTAAGGAAGGGGGCACAAACGAATCTAGACAGGCACATTAGGAACATGAGCCAATTCGGAATGCCTGTTGTAGTATCTGTAAACAGATTTGCAAGTGACACCGATGCTGAACTGAAGTGTTTGATAGATTGTGCAACAGCTTCTGGCGCTGCAGA
>Ga0163109_10003613_pt1 | contig 11832 bp, 5 predicted proteins | sample CRUFie1St13metaG_FD_108704 | JGI IMG/M metagenome (GOLD analysis project Ga0163109, IMG submission 108704) | Marine microbial communities from the Costa Rica Dome - CRUD Field 142mm St13 metaG | ecosystem: Environmental > Aquatic > Marine > Oceanic > Photic zone | place: Costa Rica: the Eastern... | reverse complement strand
TTGGATGGTCGTAACGGGCAGGGCTCATCATCGCAGTCTAAGGGTTTGTTTCCCGCAGAAGCAGATCCAAGCAGCGAGGGCACTACATCCGACTCCTTCGGTTTTGAGCCTGTGACTTGGGAAAATTCCGGACAAAGCCCCGATAATTTACACGATGGAGAGTTTTCCGAAACCACTGACTACGCGGCAAGTCTAAGAGGATTGATCCCTCTGCCAATAGTTCCTGTAGGTATGAATCTTCCTGATGCGATCCCAATCTCTGATCATTTGGCGGAATATATGGCATTTCAATCGGAACAGGCACTGACTTCCAAACCCAGTGTAGTCTTTGATCAAACAAATTTCACCCGACAATTTAGACGGATAGAGCAAATACCAAGTCCACTTGCTATATTTGCACGGCGATCACAAGAATCTCACCACGAGACATCTTCGAATTCTTCGGTGCAAGGTAGATGGTTCCAAGACCCATCTCTCAAATTACACCCATGGGTCTCCACGCGTGAGATTAACTCTGAACATTTTCATAAGAACAGGGCACAGCGCCCGATTGTAAACCTCTGAAGAGACATAACTTTTTTATCAATACAAGAACTAACCAAATCAAACCAAACCAAAACCATACTGACCACCACAGGAGGCTTTTTTATCAGCAGTGAGCTGGTATGAGGTTCTCTTGGGCAGTAATCTTAAATCAATCACGCAATAAATACACACAAGACACCACACAATTTAGACAACGATTCAGCATTTTAATATTCGGGCTCACCCCTAAGCGAGTGCAGGACATACCAAGAAAGCCCAATGGGTAAATTCCTGAGCTTCTTGCTCCGCAAAGAGATGTACATACAAATGAAGGTATACTTTCAGGTCTCACTACACCTACGGCAGATCTCTGCGTACATATGCAGTGGAAGCACTGGATTGCACCTACACTAACACTAACCATGGCAAACATTTCGTTACAGACAACAAATCTGCAGTTCCAGATGACGCAGGAGCTGGGTGCACAACAAGCCCAGTTGTCTAAGAGTCTCCAGCGTTTGGGGTCTGGAAACCGCCATGCCATGGGGACCGAAGATACCGGTAGCTTAGCATTATCTGTAAAGATTGCCTCTGCTGCCCGTCGTTTGACAGCTCACCGCCAGAATGTGGATAACGGCTTCTCCTTCTTGGAGCTTCAAGATTCAGCTTTGGCGCAAGCTGCTAAAATCCTGGACCGTGTATCGGAACTCAGTACTCTCTATGGAGATTCAACCAAGACCTCCCTTGACCAGAGAGGCTATGACGCTGAGTATCATGAATTAGCTCGTGAGCTTCAAGTACTCACTAGGCAGCAGTACAATGGTAGAAACCTATTTAGTACCAATGTTACCGATACCTTCGATGTTAGGCACGGCGACGGTGAGGAGCAAACTTCGACTCTTACTAGCGCTTACCTTAATAAAGGTGACTTCAAGCAGATCATCGATGCCGGGCTCAAGATTTCCGACGGAGATGGGGGACTGGAGTTCGTAAATATAACGCCGGCAACCACCGGTACCGCGATCAGAGCTGGTGGGCAGATTGCAAAAGACGATGTCTTCCAGTACAACATCAGTAATGGTTTCGAATCTCTCTCAGGAAGCTACATTGCGACCCAGTCCGACGAGGCAGCTTCAGATACTGCTAACGCAATACGAGAAGGTCTGATCAATACGATCAACTCAGACGAAGCCTCAGCAGGTCTGGTGATTGCCTCAGATGACCCCACAGACACGGCAACAGTCGTACTTGCGCCTGACGGCGGGGGTGAGTTGACTCTCGAAGTTTCAAATTCAGCGACCAAAGGCTCTTTGGGGATCTCTACCTCACAATCCAACGTGGTCGAGTTCACGGTAGAAGCTGCCGATGTTCAGGATGGGTATATCTTTGCAGTAGATATAGATGGCACTACCGTCTCCACCGACACCCTCACCGCAGGGGCATCAGACGAAGACCTGAGAGATGTATTCCTGACCGCTATTAATGCGTCTGGTCTGGATTTAGTGGCCAGTGCAGGTGCAACGACCAATAGTGTGGTTCTCACTGCCGACCCAGCGACTCCAGGTTCCAGTCCAATCAATCCTGATGCAATTCGCATCACTAATGCATCCCCTGGAAACATCCAGAATGTTATACCTAATACCATCGGGGTAGCGCAAATCGATACGGTAAGTGTTGGCAGCGGAAATGTTCTCTCTACTCAACAAGATACCGTTACAGTTGTCGCGGGGAATCTAGATTCAGGTAGCGAGTATTCCATTCAGATCGGTGCAGACACTTTCAGTGTTGCAGAGAGTGTGGACTTCTTTGCAGCAACGGCCACCGCCGAAGATATAACGGCTGCGTTGGCTACACGGATAACCGGGGTTGATGTGGCCGCAACTGGCAATGTTCTAACCATCACAAGCCAGACAGCCGGAACTGGAGGTGCCTTCACCCTACTGACTTCCAGCTCGGACACCGGTGCATCTTTGGCCGTTGCTAATGTCACTTCGGCATTGGATGCCGACACGGTGACCGCTAATTTAGAGGGTACGATTGTGACCGCAGATGCTGCATCGACGGCTGCGGATACCGCAGAGGCTTTGCAAGTTGCTTTTGAAGCAAGTCCTGCCCTCGTAAATGACTTTACTTTTGCGAACTCTGGTGGAGGCACGATTTCCATCACCGCCAAGACCACTGGCACACCGTTCACACTTAGTGCTTCGGGGACTGGTGCCACAAATCCTTCCGTCACCACGAGCACAGCCGCAGTTGCAGCGGTATCGCAAGAAGATACCATCTCGCTTCTGGAGAGAAGAATTTCTGCGGGTGATACAGCCAGTATCACCTTGGACGGCTCGACCTACAATACCTCTACTTTTTCCGGAGGCGAGAGCCTTTCCGATGTAAGGGATGCCTTATTGACCGCAATCCAATCAGGGGCAGGCCTTGTTTGGGAAGCAACCGCTTCCGGGGCTGATGGTATCCATCTGAAAGCAAGAACAGCTGGAACCCCCTTCTCTACGACAGATCTTTCCATTACAGCCAACTCTGCTGGGGAGGTGCTTCTGGATACAGGCGCCTCCATACCGCAAGTCGAAGTGCTTCAGCTTGCACCTGACCAAACGGGACAGTACGCGGCTGGTGATTCCATCACGGTTACCGTAGATGGCAAAACTGCCTCCGTCACCACCGATGCGAATCAATTCGTGGATGCAATGCGAGATTCCCTTGTCAATAAAGTCAACAGTCTTTCGAACGGGATCACGGCCACTTCCAGCGGGGAAGGGGAGCTAACGCTTACTGCAGATGTGGCAGGTAAGGGATTCACAGTCTCAACCTCCGTCACTGGAGGGGATACATTTGTGACGACGGCTTCCGAGTCGGCAGGTGCCGGTAATTTTTATTCCTACAGTATCAACGCTGCTTTGGAACACATCTCCCAGTTAAGAGGTCAGAATGCCGCAGAGCTGAACCGTCTACAGTATGCTCGTCAAATTGTCGATGACCGGACACATGAGTATGAAAACGCTCTCGGCAATGTCTCCGGAACTGACTTTGCCCTAGAGAGCACCGCAATGGTTCGAACACAGATCCGTACACAATTTCTCAGTGCCTACATGTCTCAATCAAACATATCCCAGCTCATCGCCTTCTCTCTGATGACGGGAGGAGATTCACCGCTGTAACCAACACTTTTATATCAAATACGAAACACCACAACGTAAATTACAACTATCGTAGCCAACTAGGAAGGAATACCAAACGCATACCAAACACCAGGAACTAAAACATTAGGAAATCCACTACCAATTGAACCGACCCTAGCGTGGCATGGTGACTGAGAGTTTGAATCCATTTCATCACCTCTCGGAGTACCAGAAAAGCAACACTAAAACTTAGGCTGAAGCTTCCACGATTACCAACGGTCGTGATACATAACCAAATGTATAGGCAAAATTCCATAAGCCCTTACAGCATAGATTCTGACATGTGTGCGATCGCATCGCGGTGTGCCTGTTCGGTATCCCTGTGGCATCACTCATACAGCTAAAACTAAAAATTTTGAAACACCCAACATCCATTGCATCACCATCGGCTCCTAAGCGACACTTTCAAGGTCTCATGGCCCCCTTGTGTATGCAAACATCATTACCAGACAGTAATTCACCCCAAACCAGTACATTACGAATCAGCAGATAGCATGCGCAACAAATTCAACAGACCGATCGGCAAGAACCATCATCCATGGTTTGAGCCCCAGAGCCTATTGAAAGCCGATCCCAACCCTGGGATTCCGGACGGAGACTGGTTGTTTGAAACGTGCCTGCTACAGGCTTTGGGAAAGTCTTTCAGAGGAACTATATCTCCACCACCCGACCAAAATTTCAACCCCGATGCCAAGGATCTCGGTAACTAAGATCCACCTAACTGGCTCAACATTCAACACACTTTCACCCATCACAGATACTCAAAACCATAACAACGGAAAGGAATACCAACGTTTACGCCACCACTAGGTAACACCAAATTCAACACCAACACCTGAAACCCGCAGGTCGAGACCGTACCGCTCCAAGGTGAGTGTACCTCCTGATCTCTGGTAAAAACGAAGGCTTTCTAGATATGTTATCGTATATACATAAATATATGCATGCACGTTCTCTTACGTGTAGTCCATCAGGTGATTCATACACCTGTGTCACCGAGTTGTCTGTGTGTCATAGAGATCTGTATGGTGGATCTACAGGGGTGTCTTCAGACCCTACGTTTCCAAAACTTCCTACAAGACCCCGACCTCATTGGTCCGAGGAAGATTCAACTCACAAAAGCTTTAGGCTACGAACTACTATTGGTATGCGTTTGCCGGGCGGGGCACCTGGTTGTGGTGACCTGCCCCGTCCGGCATCCCTTCTTCAAAATCGACAGACTAGAAGAACATCAAGCCAGTTTGTGCATCAACCAAATATAGGATAACGCTATGTCCTCGATCTCAAACAACCGTAATCAAGACCGTCTACGACACCTCCATGGGGATGGAGACCGTAACTATTCTGCACCTGGAATTGGAGGTGCAGCCGGTTCCGATGCCCAACAGACTGACGCCCCCTCGGACGATCCCATATCAGTAGCCCTGCACATGGAAGCCCTCGACCAAAATGTCGTAGAGTCCAACCACAAGGTTTCCAGCGCCATCAGTTTCGTACAGACGCAGAATGAGATTCTCAGCAAGTACTCCAATACATTTGTCAAAATCGCGGAACTCCGAGACGGATCTTTGCCCATTTCTGAAGAATCGCCTGATCCAGAACCTGCCACCCAGTATAAGTCACTGGTAGGAGGCTTGCCCAAGGTAGATGAGGCTCGATTCAACAATGAGAAACTTTTCAATGCCGATCCGCTTCGGGTGAGCATTTACAACAACGTTCCAGAACCACATGTTTCCGCGGTCGATCTGGATCGTCCCAATCTCAGTAAAATCACCAAGGTCACGCGGGATGTCGGGATTCCCGTTCCGCTCACAAATATCGAGTTAGAGGCTCTTCCGGACCCTTGGCTGGACGAGGCCTTAGCTTTTCTGGGCGATCTAATATTTTCCAACAAGGAGCAAGAAATACAGCTGGAGGAAATTCGTGAAACCTTGCGGACGGGCGTCCAGGAAGACGTTCGTGGTATGGAGGCACCTCCCCAAGCTCAGCAACTTGTTGAAGAGGCCGGTCGTCTACTTCTATCCAGCCTCGATACCGGCAATGCATACAAAGTTCAGGCACATCTCACCTACGGGGCTGTATACGCCATGCTCCGATAACCATTTAATTCAAACCCACTAAAAAACCTAAACACCTTAGAAAGGCAGAAACCTCCTTCAATCAGGAGCACCAAGCACACTACGTACGATATTACCACTAAATTTGGAGCATCCAGAGTGATCCTCTCTAGATAAGGAAGCCACTCCGTGCCACCAGCACAACCATTCAGGCCCAGTTCGCGCTCAGCGCACACCCTTGAAAGCTCCAATCCTAACAACCGCTGCTGTTATGCAATTGCAAATGTATATACATATATGTAAATGTGCTCCACGTTCACGTGGAGCTCAAGGCTCAGCATTAACTAACCAGTATCGCAGTTCTGAAGGTGCCGAATCCCTCTATCACGTGGATCCTACCAAACTTAGATATACACAATTTATGAAACTTTCTCCGGTTTTCCGGAAAAACAGGGATGCCAGCTCCCTGGTCCAGAGGTTGGCCCGCGGCGACAGGAAGTCGCTAAACAAATAATCAAGGATGATTAACCATGTCACTAGTAATAAATACCAATAACATCGCGACAATCGCGACCAATAACCTCAACGCAAACCAAGTCAACCTACAGCGTAGTCTGGCTCGACTATCCAGCGGCAGTAAGATCGTGGCTCCTCACGATGATGCCGGAGGATTGGCCGTTTCGACCAAGCTGAAGGCAGCACTCAATCGTAATACCCGCACCCAGCAGAACGTCAGCAACGCAATCTCGTTCATGCAGACACAGGACGGCGCCCTCAAGGTAGCCACCAACATCCTCGACCGCATGTCCGAGTTGAAGACGATGTCAATCGACCCAACCAAGAACGCCTATGATATTGCGAACTATAACACGGAATTCAAGGAACTGCAGCGTCAATTGGTCAACATCAACGACGAACGCTTCAATGGGATTAACCTATTCAATGCTTCCAGTGATTTAAGTGTTTCCAGCACTGAGGATGGTGTCACTGCCACTGTAAACATGACCCGCAGTGGTTTATTTGACAACCTTGCCAAGTCTGGTCTTGCGCAGACTGTTATTGGCACTGCTGCCTATGTTGCAACGAATGATACGGATAGCACCAGTCTTACAATCGCAACACCTACCCACGGGAAAAGTGCTACGATCACACTAAACGCAACCACTGGCTCCAGCGTAACCGGTGCAATCAAGGAAATAAACAAGCAACTCGCCCTCGCAGACATCACCTCTGTCTCTGCAAGAGAGACTTATGATGGAAAGATCGAGCTTGCTGGCTCTGAGAAATTCACCGTAGCGGAAACTGCTGCTGGTGCCTATGCTGGCTTAGGCCTCTCCGCAGATGCTGCAGGCACGACAAGCACCTATAGCACAATAGCCAAGACCTACGACTATCAAGGACTGGCGAATTACGCAGTTGGTGACGTCGTTAGCGGTACCCGTGCGGATGGTAGTTCTGAGACCTACCTTGTGACTGGGGCCGTCACCGGTATTGGAGAGTCCTTTGATACATTTGCTGCGAGTGCAAATGTGAATCGTTTGGACAACAGTACCAATCCCAATGCTCAGGTTCTTTTGCGTGATGGAGCCACCACCTACGACCGTGGAGAAGTCGTCTACAATGATGATGACGGCCGTTACTACCTAGCAACTGCTGCAACAACCACGGCTCTGAATGCTGGTGAATCGGTCTTCAACACCTCAGGAGACTTCCTGTCACTAGGTGGAGGCCTTCCAACCGTTAGCAATTACGAGGCATTTGACGCTGCAAAAGATTATTTTACCAATGACATTATTTCTTTTGATGGTAATCTATTCGTTGCAACAGGAGCCATTGGCAAGGGTAACCAAGACCCAGTACAGAACGCTAACTGGGCCAAGATTGACATAGCTGTCGCTGGCCGCGGTAACCTCCTCAACGAGAGTAATGACCTCGATGACTTCAACACCTCTGACTTCATCGACTTTCTGCAGACCGCAGCAACAACCCGCTCCCAGAACGGCGCCGAGCTCCAACGCCTGCATGTCTCCAATGAAATGCTTGAGACCAACTACCAGAACCTCGAGGCTGCCAACAGCCGCCTGCAAGACGTAGACATCGCCAAGGAATCCACGGCATTCGCCCGTTACAATATTCTTGTTCAGTCTGCTGCAGCGATGCTCGCACAAGCCAATGCAAGCCAGAATGTCGCCCTGCAGCTCCTCCAGTAGTTGAACACATTTCAACCCAATCTATAACCCTCAAACACCCATTGGCCGCATGAACCCATGTATCCAGAGATGTCTCGACGCTCTCTTGCGCAGACTGGCATCCAGGTTCATGTCCATTTGGGCTGTGACCGAGACCGGTCCCATGGTCAAGAGTCTTATTTCTTCGCCATGGGAGCCGGGCCCCGGCTCACGGACCGAATCAGGCCCAGACTTTCCAAGACGGCACTTAAGAAGCACTTCAAGTTACAATGTTCAGCTGCTCGCAAGTACCGCACTTCACAAACTTACAATTTACAAAACCACGGGAACCATAGCCTTGATCTAACCAGCGCTGCGACCCACGAAACCCAAATTTTAATACATACAAGAAAGTACACCTGAAGGCAGAGATATCCAAAGCGGGAACGTCAAATCTCCTCCACCTCCGTCCCAGGGAGTGCCACCAGTCCTGATAAAATTTCAAAAGCAACGCGCCGTCAAGGAGGACGGTATGAGAAACTCACGAGGAGAACCCTTTTTTACATGCCCATTGTCTAACCACTATTAGCTAAACCACAATACACCACCATGAATGCCTACAACAGGCAACGGTGCCACCCTGAGGTCCCAATAAACCTCTCCGGTACCCCAGCCCAATGGAACTTTCCCACCGGACGCAGATCCCTTCCGGCAGGCACCGCCCTGCATGGGGATCCACATCCTGTGCGACAGAGCACCGCACGCGGCTCCTGGCTCATTGGACCCTAAAACCACCTCTGAACCAGTTCCAGGCGCAGCACACAGTTTCTACACAACCTACACGAAATTTCACACTAACCAGCAAAGAGTAAACCTCAACCCAAGGATTTTATAGAAAACACTCACCGATCCCAACGTCCAAAACTCGGGACACGGTGAAGAACCAAGTAACCACAAACCACAACACACATTAGCAATCCAGCACCATGGACTTACCAAGGAAGGATTACGTCACGGCTCAGCGGAGCATCTCACCAGAGAACTGTATGCCGCCCCGCTCGAAACGCAGATGAACCGATGTAACTGCAGCAAACAGGCAGAGACCACCAGACACCTGTATCCACCTCGCAAAGTCTCATATAATACAAGGATTACCTAAAACTCAAAGATCACCGGATCCCACATCAGAACCGCTCATGCATGCGTATATACATATACATTCAGGCCCTGCCGCAACTACCCGCTGGCAGCACCCGTGGGATACCGCAATGGCTCATCACTTTCTTATGAGGTTACTCAAAAGACTGGTTAAACATCCAAGCCGGCCGGGCCTTCCCGACTGGACACCGGGATACCAAGCCCGGCCGGCAGGTACTTTCATATTCACTCACTAAGCAATCACCCAGACCAAGGAAGGAACCCCAGGAGCAAATTCGTAACCAAGATTCTTACAGGCTCTAAAGCTAAGCAGATCCTTATCAATAATCCGCGCTATTTCACCAAGCTACTACAAAAATCAATAACCCACGAATGACTCCCCATTGAGGGCACCGAACCAACTTACATAATCGAACTAAAACTCTGCTGCTGAGACTTCCTGACAAGGAATCTAAGACCACAGGGTACTACACAAAATAATCTAGGCTCCAAGGACGGTGCCGTAGAAGACAGGATGTCTATACAAAATTACAGGCAGGCCCGCCACGGGTCTATGCAAGCAGTTACCTGCGAGTTCACTTGCGCATTGCGTCCAGTGGGCATTCAGGACGCCGCGATCACACTTTTCTCGCAAAGAAATAGCGGGCTTCCGGCACCCGCTCAAAACGTCGGAACAAACATAACGGGGCCGCAAGGACGTGGCCTCATCAATCACAACTAAAAAAATACAAGGAAGTATCATGTCGTTAATAATCAACACAAACAGTATCGCAACCACCGCAGCTAATAACCTGCGTACGAACCAGTCGAACCTGCAACGCAGTCTAGGCCGGCTCTCCAGTGGTTCAAAAATTGTTACTCCGGCCGACGATGCCGGGGGCCTTGCAGTGGCCAACAAGTTAAAGGCGGTAATGAACCGTAACATCCGTGCCAATCAGAATGTACAGAACTCGATCTCATTCCTCCAGGTTCAAGATGGTGCCATGAAGGTGGCCTCACAGATCCTTGATCGTATGTCTGAACTCAAGACCATGTCCTTGGATGTTACGAAAAACTCGCTGGACTTAGAAAACTATGACGCGGAGTTCAATCAACTCCAAGATCAACTGATCAATGTAAGCAATGAAAAGCTCAATGGCATCAATATCTTTACCTCCTCAGATGACAGCCTTTCTGTCTACACGACTGAGCTGGGTAAAGGAACTGAGACAACAGCTGCCGTTGCCCAAGTTGATACCATTACCGGTATAGCTGGTCAGGCAACCGATACTTACACCGTTAATATCAATGGTACCGCATTAGCTGACGTGGCCTTTAATACTGATGCCGCAACAACTGCCGCTGACATCATTACTGCTATTAACGCCGCAGGGGCAGGAGTTACTGCTGCTGCGTCTGGGGCTGATATAACTGTGACCTCCGATACCGCAGGAACGGCCTTCACTTTGACAATAACAGCTAATGATGTTTCCGCAGGAGGAGCAGCTGCAGGTACCTCTAGTACAACGACAGCAAATGTTGCTCAAGTCACTGACGGTCCTTCTGTCACAGTAGAGCGTCACAATCTCTTCCAAACCGGAACCAACGGTAGTGGTCTTATAACTGCCGGCGGACTGAATTTGGTTGGGGACAATACCACCCCATCTAGCGGACAAGCTGCGACCCAAGACCTCTCCGACTTCACCGTCGAAGATTTCTCGACCTTCATTCAAAACGCTGCTACCGCACGAGCTAGAAATGGAGCTCAAATGCAGCGCCTCAACTGGTCCTCCGAGATGCTTAGTGTCAACTACACTAATGTAGAGTCTGCTCATAGTCGCTTGTGGGATGTCGACTTTGCCGCGGAAAGCACAGCGTTCGCAAAGCACAATATTCTATCACAGTCCGCTACCTCCATGTTGGCACAAGCCAACAACCTCCCGAGCTTAGCACTTCAACTACTCAGCTAAGTCTAGTTAGAAAAGCTGCTTAAATTATAAGCTGACGAACGGTGAAAATGCTTAGGCAAAGCTTGGTTAAATACGGTAGGAATACTGTAGGAGCCAGTGAAACCGTTCGCTTGCCGTCACGGCTAGCCCCAGGGCGTAGATCTTCCTTCCTGCCTAGCAGGAGGGAAGGCGCCCCGGTGGCGGGTCGGCGGTCGGCAACCCTAGATAACCAGTCCAACAAATCTCATTCCACTTTAATACAAGGAGTCTGGTGCTTGTCCTCACCAATCCTCCAGCCCATCACCAATCAAAGTGGGGTCCCTAATTTCAATTTTCGACCACTGAGCCGAAAGGCGCATCAAATTTCCAAGTTATACCGCACTCAATGACACTAAATTCCACACCAGAACCTACGCCAACCGACGCGTACCATCTACGCCTATATAAATGATGGCAACCGAGCTGCGACCAAGAATTTATTAATCACAATCACAAGACACAAAACCACCCAAGAAACGAGGAGATTACCGCCTAACGAACCGAAACCCACATTAAGTCATGGATGACCGAGATCCCCGGCCCTAGAGCCAACGGATCAGCACCCCAAGGATGGGGGAACCCAAGGAATCCCAATTATCATAAACCAAATACAAACCATGCAAACTGCCCTGCAGAAGATGCACCAACGTCTAAGGAGCGAAAGCACTGACCACTATGTCAATGCGGTCGATACACAACTCCAGGATATCTGGGTGCATCCTACCGCGCAGAACTGCACCTGACTCACACTTTAAATACATAGAGA
>Ga0163109_10003612_pt1 | contig 11832 bp, 8 predicted proteins | sample CRUFie1St13metaG_FD_108704 | JGI IMG/M metagenome (GOLD analysis project Ga0163109, IMG submission 108704) | Marine microbial communities from the Costa Rica Dome - CRUD Field 142mm St13 metaG | ecosystem: Environmental > Aquatic > Marine > Oceanic > Photic zone | place: Costa Rica: the Eastern... | reverse complement strand
TTTATCGAATACATTTTTCATGAAGTCATCATATGTATCTCGAATGTTGACAATATCATCATTATTTACACATTGTTTTTGACCCGTAGCCAATTTAATAGTAGTTGTATCATCACTTTTACTAACTAATCCGGAATATTCACTGCCATCCTTAGTGGTTACTGTTTTAAATTTAATAAAAGATCTAACTCTTTTTCTTTCACTTAACAACTCAATGAGAACAGATGGCATAATTCCTTTGTCACCCGATAATGGTTCTGCATATCGGCATATTTTATGCCCAACTTTTGTTTTTACTTCTTTTTTACCGGCTTCAGGTCGTATCCACCTGTATGTATCATAAGTAATATCAACATATTTATAACCATCTAATTTATCATATTTCTCATCCCCTGTTTCCTTTGTCAATACACCATCCAAATCATATTCTTTAGTCCATACTTTGGTGTCGTGTGATATATTTTCACTAATCATCGAACTAGGATATAGCGATGAATAGTCATTACAGGCAATAGGATTATCCATGTAAAACCCGCATTTAGGAGGTAATACCACAGCACCCTCGTATGACCCATCATTAGTCATAGACTCAATAACAGGCATTAATGTATTGTTATCTTTGCATTTCTTTGCAATAAAACTTAAAAGTTTAATGCCTTGACCTCTTAAAATAATAAAGTCTAGGGGAACACTACATAGAGCACCAATTTCTACAAAACCAGTGATAACATCTAATTTTCTAAGAAGGTGATGCACTAAGTTGCAATCCTGAACACAATATTTCGCTACAATTGTTCTATCTGCATCACTTCCTTTACTAAGTTTAAATATATCTTGTGGTGAGACGTCATCTTTTGCCAATCCCCATCGTATGGTATTATCAGTATTAAAGTCAACAGCCTCATCGATATAAAAGGAATTTTCATCTTTATTTACGTCACTAACTATGAATTTATGCCCTTCACGGAAAGGATCGCTACTATGTGCAATAATTTCAAAATTAACATAATTGCTGTTTTGCAAACCCATTATATTTTTGCAGGTAATTTTAGTTTTATCACCTTCAATAACGTATTTTTTAACTTTATCACCTATGAAATGCGAACCAACTGCATCTAATTTATAGCTAGATAAGTTAAACTCTTTTCGGAAATGATTATATAAATCAATTTGTATTCTACCTGGAATTTGCATATAAGTTAATTTGTGTGTACCACTAGCGACTTTTGTAGTACTTTTTACAATGCTGCACGATTGATCGGTGAAGCGTGATAATTTTCTAAATTCTTCCAAACAGCCGCATTCGTCGGCTCGTTGTATCATGTAGTCCCAATCAAAACCAAATATATTGTATCCAATGATGATATCCGGGTCTTCTTCTTGAATTAATTCTGTCCATCTTAATAATAAGTCTTTTTCGTTATCAACATCTTCTAAGTCATAATCTTCAAATGGTTCGCAACCATCTAATACAACGCAATGATTCAAATAAGGTTGTTCATCACCATAGTTAAGGAATGTGGAACCAATCATTGACACTTTATCACCAGCTACTGCTGGAAAAGGCGATTCTTTTCTTTTTATTTTCTTGGTGGGTTCCATTTTTCCCCAGTTGCTTTCAAACTTGCTGAAATCCATACATCTAGCCAATATTTGTGCCTTATCTACAGGATTCATTTGACTGCAAAGAAGATGATAAACAGTAGATTTACCTTTTAGAGTACTTGGAAGTTTAGGATGCCAATCTTTTAGCAATTCACAAAACTTACTATAGTCGTCTTCGCGCAATTCATTTAAATATTTTTCATACACGCTAGATTTGGCAAGTAAATCTTTAATAGGTCTATCAAAGAATGTTACAATACGATTAATTAATGTTTTATCTTCTTTAACTTTTTTTTTGTCTTTAGCGTAGATTTTGTTTATTTTACCGTATTTGCTACTGGGTCTAGGTTCACCCTTTATTCGGAATGCGGTTTCAAATATTCTTTTCATGATAGGAGGTTGTTCTGGCAATGGCTTCTTTTTGATTTCGTTTACTCTCCAAAACTCAACAATATCTGTTGCTAATTTCCTGTACTGTTTCTTTGCCATAGGAAAATCACCGTGACTAGAGAGAGCTTCTATATCAAAACTACAAATCTTGTAAGGAACTGATGCCTCTTTTTCTGGTTGTGGAGTAAGATATTTTAATTTAAGGTCAAAATATAGTATATGATCATTGACGGGCTTATTTTTTATTTTTTTTCCGTTAAAACGCACCCAACCAGTAGGGCTTATTTTTTGTATATGAAAGGCACTTAATAGAGGAGGTAATTTACCTTCATATAATTGAGTATGAATTTCAATTTCACCTTTTTTGCAAGCCATATTTAAATATTTTCCAAATTTGCCTCTAGTTTTAATTAATTTTCTATGAGTAAATTTGCCTTCGGTATACCATATGTTTTTAATAACATTATACATTCTTGTATTACTAAATTCAATTTTAACGAAATCGTATTCTTTATTGCAGTCAAAACCGTATAGTTTTTGATGCCTATGATGAGATAATTTTTCAATTTGTTTGTCGTCGATAATAACATCTCTTTCGGCCAGATCATTAATCAAAGCCTCTTTGAATGAATTTAAGGTATTTTTATCCCACGTTAATTTACCTCCTTCTACTTTAATGTAAATGAACGGTTTAAAATCGGCGATCCTTAATGTATAGACGTTGCGTTTTTCATCGATTCCAAACGCATAAATAACGAATTTTCTATCGTCATATTTTCCTTCATCTTTCACGTCGAAACTAAGCAATTTGCATGAATATTCTTTAACTTTACTCATTATTTATTAATTTTAATTAAATATTAATAAATAACTTCAATTCATTTTGTTATATTTTTTGCTGAACCGGAATGTACCATAATTATACCTGCTAATATTAAGGTGATACCGATAATTTTTTGCAATGTTATTTTTTCAGAAAATAAAAAATATCCAACCAATGTAATCAAAACGATTCTAGTACCTGTTCTTAAAGAATAAAAATAACTAACATCAGTGGTTTTAATTAAAAAAAATCCTAGAAAAATACTAATGCCAATAAGTAAAGACATGCAAACAATTAATGGTAGTGATTTTTTAAATACACCATCCTTGACCTTCTTAAAAAATGCTTTCTTATCTAACATTAAAAACACAATTAATAATAAAAATGACGATACAAAAATCAAGTCAAACATTAAGTTTTCTATTACAGTAAAGCGTTTAAGCAGTATTTTTCTACACGTTAATATAGTAGTTCCTAAAACAGCATTCAATAAAATAAAAATTAAAAAAACATTATGATGCATATATTATATTGTAATATAAAACTTAACTTAATTTTTGTTTTTTCTACGTATACGCTTCGTTTTTCCACGTATACGTTTCGTTTTTCCACGTATACGCTTCGTTTTTCTTTTAACTGATTTGCGCTGCTTGGTGCTCTTTTTTAAGCTTTTACCGCGTTTTTTCTTTGCCAATAGCTTTTTAAAATAAGCTTTTAAATTGGAAACGGTTCTAGCTTTATTAAATTCATCTACTTTTACACCTTTTTTATACATATAAATTGTTGGAAAACTATTTCCAACTTCAATACCACTAAGAATATCTTTGTATGAATTTTCAATTTTAATAATAAAATTGTTGTTTAAATGACTATCATTTAAATCATTTAATGTCATAGGTTTCTTTGTAGAAGCATTCCAGGTAGGCATAAGTGTTTTACAGTGACCACACCAACTAGCATGATAAAGTATAATAGTGTCATTTTTTTTGATTATTTTATTTAGCAAATAAACTTTACTTTCATCTCCTGGTGTTTCTTCAATTTCTAGGTATTTATACATATATATTTAACGCAGATAAAATTATATTGTTAATTATTATATGAAGCTTGTACTAATAATTATAGCATTTATCATTGGATTGGTATTTTGTAGTACAGTAACAACAAAAAAATTATACGAAGGATTTACTACAAATAACTGTCCAAATTTATTAATTCAAAAAGGAAATCAATTGCATTTGTTAAATACGGAGAAAGCTAAAGTGCCGGGAATAAATCCAATGGTTTTTAACAATTTAGAAGAATATGTAGAATTTGTAAATTGGCAGCGAAAAATGGGTATTAAATGCCCAATACTTTATTTTCAAAAAACAATCGATACGCAAGGAAATAACGGTTATCGAATGCTTCCGGATCCATTAAATAAACAACCTGGCATATCATCTCATTTACCGATGAATACACAGCGAAAGATGAGATATTTACTTGACTCAAATAGAAATGATTTGCCATATAATAATCATCAATATGCAGGATTTGACCAGGACGATCAACGTGTTGGTGTAAACACACCATTAGACAGTGTTCATGTTGATGCGGGATTAAATTTAAGTGATAACGCGATGGATACAAATTGGGGCGGAGTAAAACATTCACGTCGGTCCGCTGATAGCGGTAAATATAAACATCGTACTCGTACATTAGCTGGTGGTATGAGTGATTTTAATAAAATGACAACACGTGAAAAGGAATATAATAGAATGAAAAAAAAATCATTGCGTGATGAAGTGTATAGACAAGAAGATATAAATTTTGCGTGGAGAAGAAATGAAGGAAAATCACAAACACCGAAAAATACAATGAATTTTGGTTCGTATGATAAATATTATGATCAGCCACAATATAATGATCAATCACAGTTAAATGATATTTTGAAAGAAACGGAAGATGCTGTAAGCCAGCAAGACTAAGATGGTGTAAAGCAGCAAGTCTAAGATGGTGTAAGCCGATAAATATAATTATGTAATATATTAATTATATTTATCTATCAAAACGACCAGTTTCAAGTTCTTTTTCAAAATTATCAAATCCTTGTACCACCTGGTTATAAAGTCCAACTTGTATGGCTAAATTTCCCAAATCATTGTTTAGTTCACCTTCCTTTTCATTATTCTTTTTTATTGAATTCTTAATATCAAAGGCCAATCGTTTAGCATAATATTCTTTGTATAATTCAGAAAATTCTCTGAAATTTTCAATATTGTTTCCATTTATTTTTCCTCCCTTTGCTTCTAGTCGTATAATTTCTTCATTCATAATTTCAATAGCATCTTCTACAGACTTTCTATCTTTTTCTTCACTCGTCATACCTTCGATAATTGGTACTTTATTTCTAAAATTTAAAGCCCCTAAAATACTATTATTTACGTCTAAAACAGTAATAGTAACAGTCATTACTAGTAACACAACTACAATAATTTTAAGCATTGCAAAAACTTCTTCACTATTATCAAACATTATATATAGATTACAAAGATAAATATTGACGAAATATACTATATAAACTATATGTTAACTTTGATTACATTGGATTCTTGAAATAATAGATATTGTATAATATTATCCTGACTTTTTTTACTAATACGCCTATCCTGACCACTTTTGGTTTTATACGTAATATTATTAAGACATTTATTGTCTTCGCTAAGTGAAACTAATAAATGATGCAAGCTTTTATAGTTTCGCATGATCTCAATGGCGGTTGTAGAACTTACACCGGGTATTTGCGTTAATATAATTTCTGCAATATTATCAGGTGTTACATTCGACTTCTTTGTTTTTTTTATAACATGTGTATACGATTTAGCAGAATCGTTTACCTGGCAGCCTGGTGAATTTGAAAAATAAAACGGTTTGTTATTATTTTTTTTGATTTTATCTATCATAAAAAGAATATACTCACATGTTTCGTTCATATCGATCGTTCTAACAACAGAAAAACCCTTATATAATAATAAAGACGTCATCGTTGAATATAATGTTTTGCTTGACACACGTGTATATTTAGAATTATAAAATTTAATATTGCCTTCCACCAGGTATATTATGTTGTGATTGTGAATCGGGTAATTGTTTAAACGAAATGATTGTTCGGCATAACGGCCATCTTTGATTGAACACGCCAGGTCGGATAAACATTTACGTTCAATAATCAATTCTTCTTTATCACCACATTTAATTATAAAATCTCCAAGTGGAATCGTGTCAACAATAACATCAATATCCGCACCCATGTTAAAATCATTAATCATCGCTTTCAGTAGTGGAATTACTTTTCGCTCTCTTTCATCAATAGTAAGCTGCAACTTCATATAACCATTATATCATAACAACCACTTAAGTTATTTAAATAAATAATAAATGATAAATTGAAATGATTTAAAGATATGGTAACAACAATTATATACAGATGTCAAAACAACAAACGGAAAAGGTCTTATTACAAGATGGTGATATTAATAAAAGTGATGAACAGTTGATATTTAATCCATACAATGAGAAAAATAAAGAAATTACTGAACAACAGATACAACATATTTTAAGAACATATGGTGTACCTGATAAGATATTTAATATAAATCTTTATAGACGTGCTTTTGTTCATCAGTCTTATGTGAAGCGACCAATATTGGAAAACGAAATGAATGATGTAATTATAGCAGACAAACCACATAATTGCATGAAATTGCGCACAAAGTCAAATGAACGTCTTGAATTCTTAGGAGATGGAATTTTAGAAGCAGTTACAAAATATTATCTATATAAACGTTTTCCAAAAGCAAATGAAGGATTTATGACGGAAAAGAAAATTGCTTTAGTAAAAAACGAATCAATAGGCAAAATGGTATATGATATGGGTCTTAATAATTGGTATATTATATCGGCGAATGCAGAAGAAAAAAAGACGAGAACAAATTTAAAGAAATTGGGCTGCTTGTTTGAGGCCTTTATAGGTGCATTGTTTTTAGATTTTAACAAAATATCAATTAAAGATGAAGATAAATGGTTCGATAGTTTGTTCACAACAGGTCCGGGTTTTCAAATGGCACAGATATTTATTGAAAATGTATTTGAAAAGCATGTAAATTGGATGGAGTTGATAGCCAAGGATGATAACTACAAAAATATACTACAAGTACTACTACAAAAAGCATTTAAGACTACACCAATTTATGCGGAATTATCAGAAGTAGATGAAGCAGAAGGATATCATATGGGTGTGTTTCTGTGTTTAAACTGGGGGAACAAACACATAGATGTAAATGGTGACATTTATGGGGAAGAGCCGTTAACATTAGATGACTTTAAAAATATGCAGAAAAGTAATGTTTTAATGTCAAGTGATACAATATTAAATAGTATAAAGTTTTGGTGGGATAAAAAAGAGCGAGACAGTGAAGATAATCCAATAGAGTCGTATATGATATTTTTAGGAGATTCAAAGCATAAAATCAAAAAAAAGGCAGAGCAAGAAGCTTGTCGCATCGCAATTGATATATTAGTTAATTAATTATTAATTTGACATTATAATATGTATTTTAATTATATGGAAAATTATCTATCTATTCTTGAAAAAAAACCAGTAGTAAAGAAAAATCAAACATTCAAAGCTAAAGTAAAACAGCGAGTAGGTATAGCAAATGTTCTTTATAGTGAGCCTGGTGAAGATGAAATAGATGTCGAAGAATTTGAAAAAAACATTAAACGAAAATTATTGGATGTAAATAATCCAATTATTTTTAAGGGTACTGTGAAAGAAAAAGATTTAGTAGAATTTGTGGAAAAGAAACCTGAAAAAGAAGATATAACCGAAGAGCAAGATATAGCCAGAGAGCAAGATATAGCCAGAGAGCAAGATGATTCAATATCCGAAGAATTAGAAGAAATTCCAAAAAAAGTTAGACGAGGCAGACCAAAAAAGAAAACAAATATACGTTCTACTATTACAGATACGAATTTTATTAAAACCGACAAGAAAAAGAAAGTAAAAGTAAAAAACATGTTAAATCAATTCGTGGAAGTTGACCCAAAGCAAGTGAAACTAGATGGAAAAGCACTATTAGAAAGACTACCAAAAGATCAACCAAAGGTCAATGTATTAAACTCATTTTACTATATGAACAATCGTGATATTTTTGTTAATTTTATAAATTCATTATTTAAACCTTATAGACAGCAAATTTTATCACAAACTGAGGTACCGTCTTGTGACAGACGCGAAGGTGAATTTTCTTTGATGCTTCATCAACAAATCATACGTGATTATTTGAATTTGTATACACCTTATCGCGGATTATTATTATTTCATGGTTTGGGTGCAGGTAAAACGTGTGGTTCTATTGGTATAGCAGAAGGTTTAAAAACATCACAACAGGTCATTGTAATGACACCAGCATCATTGCGTGCAAACTATATCAAAGAGTTGAAAAAGTGTGGTGAAACCTTGTATAAATTAAATCAATATTGGGAATTTATTGAAACAAAAGGAAAAGAAGAGTTGGAGGAATCCCTAAGTAGTATATTGAATCTATCAATAGATTACATTAAACAAAATAAAGGTGCCTGGCTAGTAGATATAAATAAAAAAAGTAACATCGACAAATTATCTCAGGATGAGTTAAACTCGTTAAATAGTCAAATAGATATGATGATACAACATAAATATAAGTTTATAAATTACAATGGTTTGCAGAAAAAAGATTTATATACATCATTTGGAGAGACAGAAGACAAAAAAGGCAAAAAAGTAAATGTATTTGATAACAAAGTGGTTATCATTGATGAAGCACATAATTTTGTCAGTAGGATAGTAAATAAAATAAAAAAACCAGATTCCTTATCGATGGTACTTTATGACAAATTAAAGAAAGCAGAAAACGCACGAATAATATTTTTGACTGGTACACCAATCATCAATTACCCAAATGAATTGGGTGTTTTATATAATATTCTTAGAGGAAATATAAAGACATATGAAATAAAGTTAAACGTAAAAAGTAAGGAAAAAGTAGATCAAAAATATTTCGAAAAAATGTTTCATGATGAGCGATTTAGTACAATTGATTATATTGAGTATATTCCAAATTTAAAGACATTAAAGATAACGAAAAATCCTCACGGTTTCATAAATAATTATAACTTAGACAATTATGCTGGTGTAAAGAAATTAAATAAGATGGATCAAGAAAGTTATGTAAAATGGTTTAATCGTGTAAAATTTCTACTGAAAGATAAGAATATTGAAATAGAGTCATATAATATCAAAAACTATGAACTGTTACCTTCAAGATTGGATGCTTTTAAAAATGAGTTTATAAATGATGATGACACGGTAAAAAATTCCAACAAATTGAAACGTCGTATATTAGGATTGACATCTTATTTTAGGAGTCCAAGTGAAGAGTTAATGCCAAAATTTGATAAGGCAACAGATGTTATTATAGATAACATTGAGATGAGTGATTACCAATTTAAGATATATGAAAATATAAGGAGAAAAGAGCGTACAAAGGAATTTAATAATGCGAAAAAACAGAAATTGGTAGCACAAGGTGTTGATTATGTAAGTACAACATCATCTTACCGTATGTTTTCACGTGCTTTTTGTAATTTCGTCTTTCCAGAAGGTTTGGCCAGACCAATACCTGGTGAAAGTTCAGATGTAAAAACCGTATTGGATAATGGTGAAATGGATGAAGATGTGCTAGATGGAATCTCGATAAATGAACGTTTAACGAATATTGATGGTAGATATGACATGGATGATGTAGACAAGCTGTCAAAAAATAGATTATTAAATAGTGAGCGCTATAAATTGGAATTGGATAATGCATTAAAAACATTGAAAGAAAATGCGGTGACTTATTTGAGAAAAGAGAAATTGCAGCAGTACAGTCCCAAATTTTTAAGGGTTTTGGAGAATCTTGAAGATCCAGAGAACAAAGGTCTTCATTTGATATATACTCAATTTAGAAAGTGTGAAGGTATTGAAATTTTAACCTTAATCTTGGAACAAAATGGTTTTAGTCGTTTTAAAATTAAAAAAGAAGACGGTGAGTGGATATTGGATATGACTGATGAAGAAATGGCCAAGCCTAGTTTTGCATTATATACAGGAAGTGAAACGGAGGAAGAAAGAGAATACATGCGATTAATATATAATGGTCAATGGGGAGAAATACCAGCTAGTTTATCTACAAAATTAGCAACTTATGCCGAAAACAATGAGATGGGTGATATAATTAAAGTTTTAATGATTACTAGTAGTGGTGCAGAAGGTATAAATTTAATGAATTGTCGATTTATTCATATTGTAGAACCATATTGGCATCCAGTGAGAATTGACCAGGTTATTGGTCGTGGTCGTAGGATTTGCAGTCATCAAAATCTTCCAGAGGATATGAGAAATATGAAGGTTTTCATGTATTTAATGGTGTTTAAGGAATCACAGTTAAAAAGTGACTATGCAAAACAATTGCGTGAAAAAGATATATCCAAGTATGGTGAAAATAAGGGTAAACCAATAAGCAGCGATTATTCATTGTTTGAAATATCCCTTAGAAAAGAAAACATTAATAGACATTTATTAAAATGCATTAAAGAATCTTCAATTGATTGTAAATTGCATACATTAATGTCGAACGATGAAGATTTGCGATGTTATCATGTAGGTACAACAACAGCAGATAAATTTAGTTATAAAGTTGCTGTTGAAGATGATGAAAAAGATTCGGCTAGACAGTTGAATGTAAGAACGAAAAAATGGAAAGCAATTCCAATAAAAGGAACGAAATATGTTAGAAAAGACAAAACAATGGAAGTATATGATGGAGAGAGTGTAAGATTAAATAAACCAGTAAGAGTTGGTAAATTAGTGAAATTCAAAGATAAAAAGACGGGTAAAACAAAAATAAAAATTTCTTTCGACTAATTATTAATTGAATTATATTATATTTAATTGGATAAATTAAATACAATATGGAAATAAAACAAGGATTAATAAACATAGCAAAACATCCAATAAGTATATCTTTATTTACTATTATCTGTACAATTAGTTTACATTATATGTTAACACGACTATATATATCGTTATGTATTTCACAAGGTATATTTGGAATAGTTACCCATATACTATATATGGGAAATCCAATGTGTCAAACGATTAATTACATTCAATTTCATATATCAACATGGTATATATCTTATCTTGTAATAATATCAGCAAATGTAATTGCTTATATAACAAAAACATTTACTATGCAAAAGCAGTAGTTTCATTTTCACCCTGCTTGTCTTTGTCTTTGTCTAATAATAAAGACATTTTATCTAATCTTTCCATTATAATACTTTGATTATTCTTTAATGTTTCAACCAAACTTTTTAAACTATTAACTTGTGACGTTAAATCACTAACATCATTTTTATCATCTTCATCTTTTTTTATTTTTAGTTTATTAAAAAAGTTTGCGGGGTTAATATATGTTTTTTCACCAGGCGCATCAGATGAATCATTAGTTTTATTTTTTAATATACTATCAATAAGCTTATTTTCCTTTGTGTTTGCGTCATTATCCAAAGGATTCACTGCATTATCCAAAGGATTTATCATATTATCCTTATCAGTTATTTCCCTTATTTTAAAAGTAACCTTCTTTTTATTTGCTTCTTCTTTAACAAGATCCGTATTCGCACTTTCAATCCATTTTTTTGCATCATTTGCATTATATTGACTAGTAATTCGATTTAATTCCGCTTCACGTTCTGCCAGAGTATCATTAAAATTGCGATTTGTTTCAAACTCTTGTGATTTATCTGAAAAGTCAATATTAGTCGGTTGTTTCACCTGGTAAGATTGAAAATTTTCTTTATGCGATTGCAAAGATTTATTTATTCCATCAGTCATGTCTTTTTTACGTTCATACTCTAGTTTAATACTGTTATTGTTAAACATT
>Ga0163109_10003610_pt1 | contig 11835 bp, 10 predicted proteins | sample CRUFie1St13metaG_FD_108704 | JGI IMG/M metagenome (GOLD analysis project Ga0163109, IMG submission 108704) | Marine microbial communities from the Costa Rica Dome - CRUD Field 142mm St13 metaG | ecosystem: Environmental > Aquatic > Marine > Oceanic > Photic zone | place: Costa Rica: the Eastern... | reverse complement strand
TGTAGCGTCTGACGCATTTTGAGGAGCAGGTACTGTGATTGCAGTTGCACCTGTAAAGTTATAGGTGTTAGCACCAAAGGTCGCATCGGCAGTCTCTAAGACTATATCCCCACTGTTAGAGAGATTGGCTGTAGAAATAGTCTGATTAACTAAAGCACCATTCCCATTACTCACCATAAAGTGATTAGCGTTCACCAAGTAATCTAAGTCAAAGCTAGTGTCGCTTAAGTCTCGAATACCACCATTACCTTTGAGGAAATTTTCAACGCCTTGATTAACGCTAATCTTCTCAAAAGAGTCAGCTCCATTACCTAAGAGTAAATCACCATCTTCAATGCCTGTGATGGTATCAAGTGAAGCGTCTATAGCTTGGAAAGTGGTAGCTAGATTTAAAGCGGCAATATCACTGTCAATCTGATCGTCTACATACTTAGTTGTCGCTACACTTGTTGAATTGTTAGAAACACCTTGAGTAGTTGCAGTTGCATTAGCACCAAGAACAACATTACCAGTAAAAGTCTTATTCCCTGTAAATGACTGAACACCTGCTAAGAAAGCAACCTCAGTATTATCTACAACGAAGTTTAGTTTTCCTGCGTTAGCGTCATTATCTACATAAGAAACTGTAATACCTGTTTCAGTATTACCCGCTACCATTGCGCCTACAATGTCTTCGATTTCTTCTTGGGTCTTACCTGTTTCATCAGCAACTATAAGAACACCAGCACCATTGAACTTGAGGATCTTACCATCTGCATTATCCGTAGTGTCTATACCCTCAAGTACATTAATGTTAGTACCTGAGATTTGACTAAGTACAAACTCAGTAGTAGCTAGTTGAGTGGTGTTTGTATCATGGGCTGCAGTAGGTGCAGTTGGTGTACCCGTTAAACCTGGGTTATTAAGACGAGCAATGGTGTTATCAACAACAAAGTTAAGTTTAGCATTTGCGTCGTCATAAGAAACGGTGATGTCAGTTTCAGTACCACCATCAACCATACCACCAACAATGTCTTGTACTTGCTCATCACTAAGTTGAGTGTTGGTGTCGGTTTCGTCTGCTTGAGTGAGTACATTGTTTACAACCTTTAATATCTTACCATTAACCAAAGCGTCATTAGATACATCACTTAAATCCCTAACTGAAAAGCCTGTGATGTCTACAGTAGCGTTAATGCGATTGTTTGCGTCATCATTAACAAATTCAATACCTGTATGTTGTCCATCAGCTAAAGCAGTTCCTGCGGCATCCCTAGCTTTTTCAAGCAAGTCGCTTGATGTGAGAGTACCTGTAATCTCAACATCACCTGTAATCTTAGTATTACCTACAACATCGAGAGGAACAGTAGGATTATTTTGGAAGATACCTACTCGATCATTCCCACCATCTGTAAAGATAGCGTGTGTCTGTGTACCTGTTTCAACTCTAAAATCAACGCCATTTCCTGCTTCATTAATTACTACAGTGTCATTGAAATCCACTCTTGAATTAAACGCGGTGTCTTTTTCAAGTATTACAGATTCTGTTCCATTAAGTGAATTAAATCTTAAGTAGTTGTTATTACCTTCTTTGATAACAAGGCTGTTGGCATCATTGTCCGCAATTGTAATTGCACTAACATTTGTGATGTTGTTAGTTCCTAAATCTACATTTCCAGTAAATGCTACAGTACCATCTCTTAGAATGATGTCTGCACTATTACTAAGATCAGCAGTGGATATAAGTCTATTTTCGTATTGACCATCACCATTTCGTACTAGAAAATGCTTATCTGCACCACCATTGATAGTCACATCACCTAAACCATTAAGGGTACCAGCACCACCACCACCACCTTCACCAGGAACCCAACCACCATTACCACCATTGGCTGCGGCTGAATAAACTAGTGCATTACCATCTTGCAATCCCGCAAGATCAACATCAGAAATAGTCCCAAGAGTTAAAGTGACATTACTCCAATTATTATCACCGTTGGTGTTGTATTGGAGAAACTGACCAGTAGCCAAGTTCGCAAAAGAAACATCACCAAGTGCAGAGAGGTTAGCGTTCCCACCTCCAAGTTGGGCTTGTCCGATTAGAGTTTGGACAAAGTTAGTTGTAGCAATTCGTGTTGATGACTCATTAAGGTCATCAATTGCCTTAACGGATAATACCCAATCACCACCAGCACCAAGAACATATCCTTGTTGGGCAATGGCAGGACCAGGTACAAGTCCATCAGTACCTGCTGTTTGTCCGTCTGTTCCAGAAAAAGCTCTTAATGTGATTGAAGCACCAGCTGAAGTCGTTGAACCTGATCCAAATGAACTCATAAGTAATCTCCTTTTTTTATATCTATTAAATGCTAGGTATAAAAAGAAAACAAATAAGGAGTGAAATATGAGCAAATGGAATATTGAGAGTTTTTTTTTGGATATAGTTGATCAAAAAGGTGGGTTTGTTTGCCATCACGCACACTTTGACAAAGCACACTTGATAAATGAAGAAGCGCTAAAGATTTCACAATCAAGCCTACAAGAAAAGTGGATTCTCTACCGTAAGCTAAAAGAGCAATATACTGAATATACTTTACACACACGAATGGCAAGATGCATTGAACACATGATCTACCAAGGAGTGTCTAAATGCAGAACTTTTATTGATGCGGATCAAATTGTTGGAACCTTACCCATAAAAGTTGCAAAGAACCTTAAAAGAGAATATGCAAAGAAAGGATTCGATTTACAACTTGCAGTTCAACCATTAGAAGGCGTACTAAATCCAGAAGCCCAAAAAATATTTATACAAGCCTGTGAAATGGCTGATGTAATTGGGGGTTTACCAGATCGAGATGAAAATCCACTTGCACACATGGATTTTATTTTTAACTTAGCTAAAGACATGAATAAACCCGTAGATGTCCATGTGGGTCAAAACAACATTCCTTCAGAACAAGAATCCGAAATGGTTGTAGATAAAGTTCTTGAACATGGTCTTGAAGATAAAGTTCGACTTGTTCATGCGATTTCATTATCTTGCCAACCAAAAGAAGACCGCTTAAGAATAATTTCAAAATTAAAAGAGACAGGAACAGGTGTAATTGTTTGTCCTAGTGCTGCACTAAGTATGAAACAACAAAGTGATATAGTCGCACCTATCCATAATTCAATCGCACCAGTCTTAGAGCTCATACAAGGTGGTGTGGATGTTATGTTAGGTGTGGATAATATACATGACTTGTTTATGCCACTTGTTGATGGTGATATGTGGTTTGAGTGCAGATTAATGATGGAAGCAATTCGATGCTATGACCTAGAATTGATCGCATCTATAGCATCAAATTCTAAAGGATTTTAAAAAGCCCTCCAATTTTAGTTGTTTATCATATAAGTGTTTTTACACCCCTTTAATTCTATGATTCGTTCACCGCTTATGAGTGGATATTTGACTTGTTAAGGATAAAGACACATGGATACACCACTAATCGACGCAAATCCCACACATTACCTCAAGCGTGTGGATAGAGACACACCACCACTTCAATTTGTGCGTGAGCTTGTTCAGAATGGAATTGAGGCACAAGCAACATCTATTACTCTTCAACCACTTGAACTACAACTTGATACTGAAAGTGGTCAAGGAATCACAGTTGAAAAGTTCATGGTGACGGACAATGGCGAAGGCATGACGCCTGAAAAGATTTTCAATAATCTCGCTAAGATGAATTCATCGTCTAAGAGTTCAAATTCTGAACACCATGAAAACTTTGGGATTGGTGCAAAGATCACGACCGCAATGTGGAATCCACATGGTGTTGTTTTTTGTTCTTGGCACAAAGATGATCCAGATAACGGACATTTAGTGTGGCTACACTACAATAAAGATTTCAATCAAATTTGCCTTAAAGGAATACCAATAGAGTACGCTATCAATGATGGTGAAGGAGGTATTGACTATGAAGAAGAATATCTTACGAGCCTTATCAATGGACAGCGTGAAAATGTCATCCCATTATTAGATGAAGATGGTGATCCTTATCCTATTTGTGATGAGATTGATTTTAATCAGCTTAGACCCAAGTCTGGACATGGAACCGTTGTTGTTCTTCTAGGTGAATCAATGCAAGATAATACTTGGACAGATTCAAACAAGAAACCATTAACCAATAGGTCTCTGCGCTACTACCTCAACACAAGATACGCCCACCTTCCAGATACCGTAAAGATTAAAGAAGGTGGTCGTTTGGCGGGACGTATCAAAGGTTTTAATGAAAGCCTAAGTGTAATTGAAGATAACTTTCTCTTATCACGAGAAATTGTAAAATGCCCGAATGGATTTGATGTAGAAGTTATAATCACCAAAGACCACGGTGAATGGTACAAAGCGTACAAAGAGAATAGAGGCATCACGGGTCATGCTTCTCCAGTAAATGATAATTTCATGCAAGCAGATTTTAACAAAGGATTTGTAGCCCTTCAATATAAAACAAAGCATGGAACACAAGAATTTTACAACATTGAAAAAGGTTCAAAAGTGCTTTACCAATGGGGAATTAGCGCAAAATCTCTTGTTGGTCGTGTGAAAATCATTGTCCACCCTCCACAATACGATGGTGTTCGTGGTGTATATCCAAATGAAGGCCGCTATCGTCTTCAATGGATGGATAATGAATCCCAACTATCTTCAAATGAAATTGATCTCACAGAAGTGAAAGAATACTTTGTGAACCACCACCCCAAAGCATTGCGTGATCTTATTGGTGAAGCCTACAAGAATTATGTGGCTAAAGGTGTTGATCTTGATAAAGTCTTTGGTCGATATAGTGATATTATCAAACCAAAGAAAAAAGCCAATGGTGCCTATGACTTTGATGATAATGGCAATCTGCTTTTTGAGCCTGAGAAAGAAAAGCGTGAAAGCAAAGGCAACCACGGATCACATGGTCAAGGTAATGGTGACTCAAAGAAATCACAATCTGGAACTAAGCAAGGTGGTTCCGCAAAAGGCAAGGTTCGTAAAGGTAAAGCACAAAAGCCAATCATTGGTCGGTGGCTTACTTACAACCCTAATTGTGAGGATAATGTGACGGACGCTTTTGAAGAAAATGGTATTGAATATCCAGTCTTCATTGAAGAAGTTGATGGAAAATATGTTGTAAACATGATGAAGAACCACCCACTCTTTGTGTCTATCATTAGCCACTTCCATGGTAAGAAAAAGACACTCACGGTCAAAGTGGTTGAGGAAACTGTAAAAGAGCAACACATTGGATACTTTAGTGCTTATATTAGACACCTAGAAGGAACCAAGATCAAGAACCACCGCGCTTATCTTTCACTTCAAGCGCTACATGGAAAGATGTTAGGTGCATACGAATTATGGGATCGTATCTCAAACGCACTAGGATTTGTAGGCAAGTAATATGTGTTATCCGTTTTGATTAAAGTTTAGAGGCATAGCCCCAACTCAATAGATTGTCGATCACTTGCTCTAGGAATTCCTTACGTCCATTATCATAGTCTGGATAATAAGCGTGTTCCCAAATAACAATGCCGATAATAGGTCGATGACCACGCATCATTGGAGTATTCTGATTAAGTGTTGCATAGACTTTAAGATCACCTTCTTTAGTCTCAGCTAACCAAACCCACCCTGAACCGAAATGACTTGTGCCTTCAAGAATAAGGGCATCTCGTAAATCAGAATAGCCACCAAAAGTCTTATTGACCTTATCCTGGAAAGCTCTTGATGTTTTTTCATATTTAATTGGATTTGGTGAAAGACAATGCCAATAGAACGCGTGATTCCACACACCACCACCAAAGTCGATCACAGACTGCTTGATTTCTTGTGGAATCCACTTTGGGTTAGATATAAGTTGATAAACATTACCAACTTGTTCAAGCATATCTGGATATTGTTCAAGCGTCTTATTGAGCTTATCTACATATCCCTTTTGGTGTGATAGGTGATGTAATCTCATAGCCTTTTCAGATATGATAGGTTCAAGGGCGTCATATTCGTATGGTAGTGGTTGTAACTTAATCATGCTCATTTTTTCCTTTTCTTATAAGTATAGTAATAAACAAACTATTAGGGGAAATAAGAATGATAAAAATACTATGGAGAACAGATGTCCACATGGGTGATAAAACACCACGCAGACGCACTGGAAATTGGACAAATGATGTAGTCAATAAACTAAAATGGATAGGTGATCTAGCCATAGATAAAGAGATAGATGCTGTACTTGATGGTGGTGATTTCTTTGATGTTAAATCACCTACCAAAAATAGCCATAGTTTAGTCCGTAAGGCTTGTGAAGCACATGAACACTACCCTTGCCCCACTTATGCTCTAGTAGGAAACCACGATGTAAAATACGGAAATATAGACTATCTACCTGAACAGCCATTAGGTGTTTTATTTTCATCTGGTGTATTTCAACAATTTGGTGATGACATAGAAATCATATTTGAAAAAGATGATGTAAAAGTTCGTGTGGTTGGGATTCCTTATCATGGTGTAATTTATGACTTTGATAGACTCAAAAACATAAAGAAAAAAGATGAAGATTATCTTTTAGTTGCTTGTCATTTATTAGCGCGTAAAGGCAAAACTGGTTCCATGTTTGAAAACGAAGACATAGTTGGTTATGACTTCCTTAACGAAAACACAGATGTAGATGGTTGGTTCTTCGGTCATTGGCATAAAGACCAAGGAATATCTACATTAGAGAATGGTGCAAGGGTTGTTAATGTTGGTTCATTAACGAGAGGTTCTTTACACCTTGATGACTTAGACCGAAAACCTTGTGTGGTTGAAGTCCAAGCAACCAAAGAAGAACTTAAATTCGTCCGACACAATGTTCCTATCCGAGATGCAAATGATGCCTTTAAGATAGAAGAAGCTGTGCGTGAAAAAGAGGATAAGCAACGAATGATCGACATTGTAGATAAAATGAAATCCGTAGCCACATCAGGTTGGTCTGAACTCACTCTTAAAGAAAGAGTTATGCAAACCAACGGATCAAATGGAGCTAAGGAAATGGCTATATCCTATCTTGAACGAGTTGAATATTAATGCGGCTATCCATGCTTGATTTTTAAGCGGCCATTCCATTCTAACTCAACTTTAAGTTCATGTTGCTCAGATCCAGATAGTGAATGAATTACTACTATTAGATTAACGATTTTTAGGTCCCCAAAAGTTGAATACCTCTTAGAATCTATAATCTCAAATTGCAAGTCTTGTACACGACCTTCAAAATAATCGGATTTAGAAAAGAATCTTTCTAAATTAGAATATACCTTATCAATCCACCACTTACTGTATACAACTTCTCTAGGGTTTAATGTGCTAAACTCTTTAGCGATAATTTCAGCTAAATCATTAAGATCAATTTTTTTTATGGATTGCTTTTCTAATCTAGCAACTCTCATTTCAAGATTTTTTAGAACTTCACTAGCAAATTTCATAATAAATTTTCCTTGGAATTGAAGATTAAAGTTCTTCTATACGATACTCAAGCGGTGTCCTAATAAGTTTTCCACTTTGAACTAACTTATGAAACATTGGTTCAGAAGCACCAAGCTGCTTAACCACTTCTTTGATTTCATCTTCATCTAAATAACCGAAGGCTTCAAAGACTTGCTTTTCACTCCAATTCCATTCATCTGTAAGATACAAAAGTGGATAGCTCCTAAGCCCAGATTTAATTTGTTCCTCTTTTTCAGAAACTAAATCGAACCTGGCTCTTTCAGGAAGCTCATTTAGCATATTGTTATAGTCATAAACCATAACTTCTGCACGATCTGAATAAAGTGGATTAGGCATACCATTTTCATCAATTGGGTCCATCTTAGGACTCCAATATTCTAAACCATCTTCATATTCCTCAGCTTCTGATTCTAACCCCGCTAATTCTATTAGCTCTTCATCATCCATACCTTCAAAGTGAAGTGATGCCCAATTTGAAGACCATAGTTCAATATCACCATAGGGTAATGAAGCAACAGTACCTATAATGTCTTTAGCCCATGGGAAACGCATAGCTACATCATACGCAGAATACTTTTCTAAGTAGCTTTCCATGATTTCATCATTAAGTTCACTTTTTACATCATCGTTTTCATAGATAATGTAAGTTTTTCTATTAGTACGAACCGTGATTACATCATCCCGTTCAACCATGTTTGGTGAAGCGTATGACCATACTTTTCCATTCCTTCCAACTTTTAAATCAGAAATAGAATTTGCGGGTACTTTATCACTTTCAAGTAGAGTCTCAATTGCCCAAGTAATCCATTGAGGTTCTTTGGCAGATTGTTTTTCTAATCTAGCAATTCTCATTTCGAGAGCATTGATAATTTCACTGGCAGATCGTCTCATAAGGGTTCTCCATTTGTTTGATGTTAAGGTTAAAGAGATGATGGTATAAACTATTAATAGCGATCCTTATCAAAAGAATCCCTATCAAATTCTGCAACCACGTCATATTCAATTTTTGCAACAACAATAACAGTTAAGTATCTGTCATTTTCACGGAATATATCTTTAACTTCGTAATCATATTCAACTACCTCAATATTAGAAATTGAATGATATTCTGGTAGTTTTTGTTCAACATCATACTGTGGTTCACCAAAAGCTAAATCTAGTTCTTCGATGTCCATATTTCTCAAAATGTTGTTTTCAATGTTCTTAGTAATCGCATCACATAAGAATTTGGTAGAGTTATCTTCTGGAGGATAAAAGGCATACAATTTCATCTTAGCTAGTTTTTCAAGGTCTTTTAAGTCGACCTTGAGCTTCATTTTAGAAGTCATACCTACAACACCATCAATCATTTCAGGTTCTGGATATGAAGGACTACTTGGATGTATTGAGGAATTAGATTCAACTTCAATTTCACCTTTAATTACTTTATCTTGCTTTGATGCAATATCACCATCAAGAATAGATGCAGACAAAGCGTGTAAAAGATGATTTGCTTGACGATCAGAAGTACCTGGTATGATCGCTTGAATAGACTTTAAACCAGAACCAGCTTGAATATACCTTTTAGCTACCCTTAATGCACTAGCATTTCGATAAGCAGAAGTAATACGATCTGCGTCACGATCTGAAAGATACATATCTGTATCACGATCATAATATTTGCCAGCTTTAGGATCATAATAAAGAACTTCACCACCTTTAAAAATGAATGGACCTTCAAGACCTTGATCTGAAAGGTCTGTGTATCGAGTTCGATCTAAGCGTGGCAAACGAAACTTAGCCATCATTTCTTCATAGTGTTTTTTAGCAGATGCTAATTTCCCACCATAAAGCCCAACTTTTTTAAGTGCGTTAGGAATCTCTTTATCTTTAGAGGCATTTGCAATAACACGAGATACCGCAGAAGCATCCCAATTCAACTTAGTAGCCAAATCAATAGCCATTTTGCTGGTTCTCTTATCTGTCCAATAATTTTGAGGTGCATCTAGTATAACTTCAAGTTTTTTGACTTCTGCATGATAGTTACACTCAGTAAGTGCGTTTAAAAGTAAACAAACCATACTTGTTTCGGACAACCTGCTCAGTTTGATTGCTTTAGTTAAATTAGATTCATTTTTATAAGACGCCATTGTTTTTTCCTTCACATAGTAGTCACATTTGATTCTCTTTAGTGGTATCAATAAACAAACTATTAAAGGAGAATAAAATGACTCAAGTTATTGCAGTAATCGGAGCACAATGGGGCGACGAAGGTAAAGGAAAAATTGTTGATTTCTTATCTGAAAATGCAGACTACTGTATTCGTTTTCAAGGCGGGAGCAATGCAGGACACACAATCATATTTGATGGAAATACTTACAAGTTAAGACTCATGCCTTCAGGTGTTCTTCGTGGCGCAACGGGTATTCTTGGCGCAGGCATGGCAATCAATCTTGATGTTCTCAAAAATGAATTCGATATGCTTGCGGAAATGATCGGTTATGAAGAAGCATCTAAGAGAATTATGATTGACCATAGGGCGCACTTGATTCTCCCAGTCCATATCCAGGTAGATACGAAAAGAGAAGTGAAATCCAATAATCGAATTGGAACAACTCGCAATGGGATCGGTGTTTGTTATGAAGACAAAGCCCAAAGAATTGGCTTAAGGGTTGGAGACCTACTTGACCCATCCACCTGGAAAGACAAATGTGATCTTGTAGGTGAATCCCACTGGAAAGAAGCGGAATGTTTTAAGGAAAGCATTTCACAAGAGACTTATGATAAACTTGAACAGTGGAGATCAGATTGGATTCCTTACATCTACACAAATCTATCTAAACGACTTTATGATGCAATGAATGGCGGTGCTGAAAAAGTTATCATAGAAGGCGCGCAAGGTACTTTCCTAGATATTTCACATGGCACATATCCATACGCAACTTCTTCTACCACCATTGCAAGTGGAATAGGTGCGGGAATTGGTTGTGCGCTCCCAAAAGACACAGAAATCATTGGAGTAGTAAAAGCATATTGCACAAGAGTAGGTGCAGGACCATTTTCACTTGAAGACACAGGTGAACTTGGAGAAAGATTAAGAACACAAGGTGGTGAATTCGGTGTAGTCACTGGAAGAGCTCGTAGATGTGGTTGGAATTCACTACCTATGCTCAAAGAAGCGCATATCTTAAATGGATTCACATCACTAGCAATCACCAAGGTAGACATACTTGATGGATTTAGTGATGTGAAAATTGGATTGAAAGAAGGATTTGAAGTTTTTGATGGCTGGGATAATTCCGCTGGTGTTCAGGACTATTCATTCCTTCATGCAAATCTCAAAGCGTATATTGACTACATCAACGAGAATGTAGCACCTGTATCTATTGTGTCTACTGGTGCGGATCGAGAAGATACGATCTTTGTTTAGTGGTCTTCCCTAGCCATATAGGTCAAAGATTTCATAGATCGTATTTCATCTACAAAAGTAAGCGCTGGAACCCTTGAACTACGGTTAAAGTATTCTCTTTTAAGGTCTTTGAATGTGTGATGTTTTTCAAAGACAAAGATAACCTTACGACCGTCTAATTCTGTCTTTAATAGCTCCATACCAGTCACTTTTAGATAAGCAGCAAAGTATAGATCAGAAGTCTTATATAAAGGCTCTGGTTGTATTTCGTGGCTTTCCATAATGTACACCTTTGGATTAAGGGTTATAACCCTCTATAATACCAAAGGCTATTCCAAAAGAGTCGACAAAGCCGTTTGTGCTTTTCGCACACCCTTATCACTAGATTGAATTTGAATGAGCTTGTCTTTCTTATCCCATTTAGCGATAAGGGGTCGATCACCCCATGTGCCTCTTAGTTCATCACCATCTGTGGTTAAAACACGACCTTCAAAAGAAGAACGCTTTAAAAAGGCACCAAGAACTTTCTTATCTGATAGGGCAATTTTCACCTTGCTTAACTCCTAAAGGTTAATTACTGAACAACACCTGTTCCATTATACACAACAACATAAGGGTCAAGAACAACATTATTGACTGTGCGTGTACTTTTTAGGCCAAGAAGATCACCTTGTGCAAGTGAAATCCAGAAGCTAGAATCTTCCAACAAGATTGGATTATGGAAAGCACTAAAGCTAGCTGCTTGACCATTTTCAGAAAGGAACACTTTGTTTCCGTTCTCATCTTCAAGATCGTATCCTGCGGCTACTGTAAAGGTAGCGCCACTAAGAATTTGAAGAATGTTATTCACAGTAGCTGTAGAATTACCCAAACCAAGACCCGTAGCATTTAAGTTAGGGTTATCTGCTTCTTGAATAACTGCGTTGATTTCAGCTTCGGTTAGACCATTGCCTTCTCTCATCTC
>Ga0163109_10003607_pt1 | contig 11836 bp, 13 predicted proteins | sample CRUFie1St13metaG_FD_108704 | JGI IMG/M metagenome (GOLD analysis project Ga0163109, IMG submission 108704) | Marine microbial communities from the Costa Rica Dome - CRUD Field 142mm St13 metaG | ecosystem: Environmental > Aquatic > Marine > Oceanic > Photic zone | place: Costa Rica: the Eastern... | reverse complement strand
TTAAATGAAAAATTAACAACAGATATGATTATTGGAATATCATTAATTATAGTTGGTGTTATGTTAATACATTGCAATAATGCTAATATATATATTTTCTCAACTAAATAATTTAATAAATCGACTTAAAACTTAACTCCCATTTATTATTATATAATGCAGATTTTTGTTAAGACTTTGACTGGAAAGACTATTACCCTGGATGTTGAACCATCCGATACTATCGAAAATGTTAAGCAGAAAATTCAAGATAAGGAAGGCATTCCGCCCGACCAACAACGCTTAATCTTTGCAGGGAAACAATTGGAAGACGGTAGAACGCTGTCAGATTACAACATCCAAAAAGAGGCAACACTCCATTTAGTCTTGAGACTACGTGGAGGTATTTTTTAAATTGATAATATTAATTTAAATTTAAAAATTATTTAAATTAATAATGAAAACCGATAATATAAAACTTTTAATGTCTTTACTATTTATTCAGATGATGATAAATAATTTCAATTATAAGAGTCTATTTGTAACTATTATCTTTATATACGGAGAAATATTTGCATTGGAACTAGGTTATGATATGATGAGTTTTATTAATAGTATAAAAAATAAATTAAAAATACCATTATCTCCTTTTGATGAATATGGATATAGATCTTCCTCTGATGAAAGAGATAATCCAGAATAATTATTTATTATATGCCATCATTACTAATCCTACTGTCCATATAATAAATGCTACTAATACTATCTTTTTTATTAAATTTTTTATATCTCCTACTAATTCAGATGGAGATGTTATAATTTTACTAGAATATTTTAATACAACTGTAGCCATTAAAATACTAGAAACTGTAATTAATATTCCTAAAAATAATTCTAATAATTCATTATTCATATATATATTATAATTATTTTCTTTTTCTAGTTCTTTTTTTTCTAGACTTTCTCTTTTTTGATTTTCTCCTTTTTGATTTTTTCTTTTTTGATTTTTTCTTATTTTTTCTTTTTTTACCTCCACGCTTACGTTTTTTATTTATATTTTTTTTATCTGATTCCGCATTAAATTCATCTATTAAATTTCTACGAATATTTCTTCTATTTTGATTAAATATTGGTCTAGGAGTTGCACCATATGCTCCTACTGCACCTTGACTATCAGGTGAAGATGACATAGATATTTCTGATTGTTTCGATAATTGAGATGATTGTGATAAATTTTCTTCTGATTTAATTAGAGCTTCTATATATTTTTTAATAAAATTTTGTAAAGTTTGTCTATATATTTGCATTTCATTAGAATCTCTTAATTCTTCAAATGAATACTTACCTGATTTTTCTATTTTTTCTTTAATTTCTTTTATTATAAAAGAATAATCATTAATTTCTTCCATATGTTTCAATAATCTTATCATTATTAACTCAACTGTTTCATAGCGTTTCGTTTTTCCAGAATCTCCTTCTTTTTTCATAAATAAATTATCAATATCCTCTTTTAACGAAGTAGATAAATTTTCAAATTCAGTATTTAATGTATATGTATTAGTAACAGTAACACCTTCTAATAATTCAAAAAATAAGTCCTCTGTCTTAATAACATCAATACTTTCAATTTGATCGGTAGCTAAAGATGCCATATATTATATAAGTATATTATCTTTTTTTAGTTTTTTTGTTTCTTTTTTTAATTTTTTTGTTTCTTTTTTTAGTTTTTTTATTTCTTTTCTTAATTTTACCTCCTAATAATCCCCCTAGTTTAAGTTGTCTATGTTTTTCTATTAATTCTTTCCATTCTTTATTACTGAAATGTTTTATATATCTATCTTTAAACATCTGCATTAATCCACTACTTCTATCCTGAAGGCATATAGAATAAATTAAATGAAAATCATTTTCACTAAATTCACTAGTTTTCTCTCTATGAAATTTAAATTTATTACCTATAAATGTATATAAAATATTTTTATCTTCATTATCTATTCTAGTTATAAAATCACTATCATACAATGGTAATAATGGATTAGATTCATTTGGAAGCAATGCTCTTAATTCACAAAAGTTATCTCTTCCTAATTTATAAATATATTGTCTATATCTTAAATTTTCTTCTATTTTTTCGTTATTATATTGTGCTCGACTTTTTTGTAATTCAGTAGATTTTTTGGTAGTTCTTATTCTATCTGTAGATGGAGCTGGACTACAAGAATTTAAAACAACAATTCTATTATTACCATTTTGTTTTGGAAATTTAGAAATATATTTTAATATGTCTTCAGTAGTAACTAGAGAAAATTTATCATAAATTTCATTAGAAAAATTCTTTTTAATCAACTCTCTATTAAAAATTTTATGTTTTTTTAATCCAGAACGTTTATATATTTTTGCTTGTCCATCTATAGTTTTAGATTCAACTATATCATAACCATCATAATATCCCATTGGAAATGGTAAATATGAATGAGAATCTTTAAAATTATCTACAGTAGGTAAAATATATCCATCAAAATCTAATTCTTCTTCATCAAATTTTTGAGATTGATTATAAAAATTATCACCAGGATAAAAAACTTGAATATGATTTAATATTTCATATCCATATTCATATTTTAAAGAAGTCGTTCTAGTCATAAAATTAACATAATCCTCATAATTATCACCGCTCATTACTATATATTTTTCATTTCCATCGCTATCAACATATTTAACTCTTCTAGATTTTTTTTTATTAGAGGATTCTTCATCACTTTCTGAATCATCACTTTCTGAATCATCACTTTCTGAATCATCACTTTCTGAATCATCACTTTCTGAATCATTACTTTGAGATTCATCGCTCTCTGGTTTTACTTTTTTAGAAAATTCCAATGTGTCTCTACTAGCACCATAACAAGTATGGGGAATATTATTTATTGGACTAGATTTTGGCCAATTTTTCTGACAAAAAAATCTCCAAGTTTCTGTGTCCATATCAGGATCAGTATGAACTACATGAGTTGGTGGTGCTATAATTACTAATATAATTCCATCCGGTACTTTTCCAACTATATTATCATTATTTTTTTGAGGATCGCCATGAATTGTTAAAAAAATATTAAAATTTTCATCATTAATCTGTGCATTTTGAAATAATTTAACATTATTAGTATTTCTTTTTCTTCTTTTATTACTATTAGAATCTGTTGCTAATGATGCCATATATATTATATAAACAATATAATATATATTTATTTACCACCTAACCATACTTTTGAAGTTTCTGATGGAGGAGATTCAGGTTCAATAAAAAAAGATTTTCTTCTTGTTTTATTTCTCCTTAATTTTCTCTTTATTTTTTTAGTAAGACCCTCCGGTTTCCATCCATATTTTTTTAAATGTCTTTCAACTCTTTTTTTTTCTCTAGTTTGTGTTGATTTATAAATTAATCCACCTATGATAAGTGCACTAGTTAAAACAATAGGTATTATCTTATCCATTATATATTATGATCCTATTATTTTATTAATTAAATCCAAATAGTTTATTCATATTTTCTACTTCAATTTTATTTTCTTCTTCTAAAAATAATTTATTAATAACGTTATTATCTCTAATCCTAATAGTATAACTATTTTTGATATTTTTTCTTCCAACTCTTCCAAATGCCTGAATCATTTTCTCTTGTGTTAAATTAACTAAATCTTTTGCAAGATATCCGTGACAGAATTGATAATTAGTTCCATAAATATAATCAGATGATGCTATAATTAAATATAATTGTTGATTTTCAGCTAATTTTTTCATAACATCTAAATATTTTACATCTGTAAATTTTGTAAATACTCCAATTCCCATAAGCAATAAAATTTTCCATTCTTTATTTACATCTAAATTAATAATATTCTCAACATCTTCATCATCTATATTACTAGTAAATACGTTATCTGGTTTATTATTATCATTATTCCATAACTCATAATGTTCGTGTGAATTAGGTATATATTTTGATTTCAACTGAACCTTTTTTATTTTAGAGGTAATAACTGCTAATTTTTTGTTGAATTGTTTTTGTAGTTTCATTTCTTGTTCACTTTCCCTTCCACTGTCTAGTATTTTGCTATTTATTTTTGCTAATCTTTCTTTTTCATTTTTAAGAATTTTCTCTAGTTCGCTTTTATATTCCATATTTTCATCTATAATATCTAATATATCATCTAATTCTTTACTTGGAATACTTGATGCCTGAAGATAAAATAATGCCATTTTTTCTACATCATTTGTCATAAATATAGTAGGGCCATTAGTTAACGTGTGAGCATCATTCGTAGTTATTTTAATACAAGAATTATAAATATTATCTATTTTAAGATTATTTCTAACAGTTTCAAATTTATTTATATCTATGTATTTACATAATCTTAAATAATACAACTTAATATTATTTATAGTTATATCATTAATATTATCAAAATATTTATCTATTTTATATATTTCAGAAATATCAAAATGTTTATTAACATATACTATAAATTCACATATTTTACCCAAATCAATATAACGTAATATTGTCTTATTTTTTTCTAAAAATTTTATACTTTTTTTAAATAAATCATAATCGTTATAATATAAATGTGGAACTACTATACATCCCTTTGAATTTATCAATGGGATTGTCTTTTTACAATCATAACTTTTAATAGTAATAGCATCTCCATTAAATTTTCTTTTATAATTTTCTAAAACAGGTCTAATTTCATCATAATTAGGTAATGTAGCCGAAGATAAAATTATTTTTGATACTAAATTATTATCCCAATTATTTTTTAATATTTTATGAAAATCATGATCTACATAATCTAGAGAAATTGTCGGCTCATCCCAATACCATATAACGTCTTTTTCATTATTAAAAGCTAATATATAATTCATAGCTACACTATAAGATTGAACATCAGTTATAATTAGTTTTACCTTTTCTCCATTAGTATTATCCACTTTAAAAACGCCTCCGCTTTTTCTATTTCTTACAAAGTCCTTGGCAGCAAAATAATGTAATCTTATATCATCTGGACTTTTACATCCAAATGCTATTGCTATAGGTATTTCTAATGAAATACAAGATTTTGCTAATTGCAACCCAACGTGTTTAGCTGCACAAGTAAATATTATAGTGTAATTATTAATTAATCCAATAGGTGATATAGTTTTGCCTGTTCCAGTTGGAGCTTGATACAATATAATTTTAGAATTTTTTTCCTTAAATGTATTAAATAATTTTTTTTGATGATCATATAAAGTAATATCTTCATATTTAGATAGATATTCATTTTGTTCTATATATTCTGATGCTTTTTTTAGAAGTTTAGTTTTATTTATACTATTTTTAAATTCAGATATAATGTGCATTACATATACTTTTAAATATTTATTAAATCCAGATACATTATATTTTATAAGTTTGAATAATGTAAAATAATACTTTGGTTTTTTATTAGATAAATAATTTTTTAGTAATTTTATAATTACATTTTCATATATTTTATAATTTTTTAATACATCTTTTTCACTATATTTTGATATTCTTATAGTATCAGCTTTCTTCATTTTTTTAAGATTAGAATTATCAACTTCAAGATTATAATTAATATTGTATTTTTTGTTAAATTTACTAAGTATTTTTTTATAATAAGTATTGTAAAAATAAATGTGAAAACGTTCATTGTCATCTAATTTTAAAAATTTTATTAAAGATAGATTACTATTATATCTGTTTGATAAATTAACATTATTCTTTATATATTTTAGTATAAACATCTCTTTATTATCAAGAGGTATTTCTAAAAAATCCCATTCTTCTTTTGTTAGTTTTTGCTGCGTAAGATTCATAAAATATTAGTAATATAATACTTTTATTAATATTTTTAAATCAATTTAATTTCCTAATAATTTAGAATTAAATAATCCTTTAGATTTATATCTTAAAATATCTAATTCTTTACTAGTTGTAGGAAAAAGATCTTCTCCATAAATATCTTGTAATAATAACCATTCAAATAGACCCCCTCTATATACATACACATTAATAAATCCTAAAGACAATAATTGATTATATTTAATGAGTATTGTTTCATCATTGGGATTACGACCATATATTACTATTTTCACAGAAGCATTATTAATATTATTATTAATAATTTTTTCTTCATCATTTATTTTTATAGTTTTTTTTATTAATGTTTTTTGATTATTTTTTGACAAAGTATTTATAATTAAATAATTATTTAAATTATTATTAATTATATATTGTATATCTTCAAAATTAACATATTTTACAGATACCGATTGTCCCATTAATTAAATAATATTTTATATTTTTAAAATATTATCTCATAAAATTATTTATTTGATTTCCATACTTTTATAAATTCCCAATATGGAAAATTTTTATCTAAAAATTTATTTTTCGTTATTTTACTCTCTTTATTTCCATTTTTTAAATCATTTGCTTCTAATATATTATCAAAAATACCTTCATTAGATATACTAATTTCATTATTATTTAATGACTTTACTTCAGGTAACATTAACATATTATTTTTAAATTTTACCCAATTATTATTCCAATAATCTTTACTTACTTTTAAAAATTTCCAATAAGGAAAATTAGGCATATCGTATAGTTGTTTATTTATAGTGTTGTTATCATTCCAATTAAAATTAGATTTTTCAGGTAATGTAATTACATTCCAGGGTAAAATATTTTTAAAATTATTAATTGAGGTATTAAAATTTAAACTATCTCTATCTAAATAAACTCCAGCGTGACTTAACATCCTTTCTTTAAAATCATTCCAACATAATTTTTCTCCTGGATACTTTGGAGATTCTCCATAACATAACTCATTTGTATATATTGCTCTATCAAAATCTGATGTAGGATTTCTTTTAAAGGAATCTGCTTCGGCCTTATAACTTAATACACTATTTTTGTATTGATCAACACTAATACCTCCTTTACTATTATTATACCAACTTTGACTAATTCCATTATTTATATATTTTTTGTCATGTTCTGGATTTAATTTACCTTCTTTTAAACATCCTGTTGAATTATATACTTTACTTAAACATTCTAGCGGTCTAGGATTAAATCTTTCTTCACAAGGATCAACATCTTCACCAAAACATAATTTATTATTTTTATTAACTAATTTATATTTTTCTTCATCTCCACCTTCTTTTGATATTTTAAATATGTTTTTAAATAATTTACCTAAATCGATATAACTCATTGTATTCCATTTCTTTCTTTCTTCACTAATATTTATACTAGATTCGCTATATCTAGTATTTATATCACCAGTGCAACTTGATTTATTCCATAAGTCATTTATACATTCATCGCTATGTCCTATATCTGGGTTATTTCCTAATGCATTTTTACCAATACAAGGAAATTTTTCACCTAAATCTCCACACATTTCTGATTTAATTAATGTTCCTCCTTTATAAGTAGCGCCTAACCAATCACAAGTATCTTCTGAATATTTTGGAATATATCCTTCTCCTTTTTCTTTAGCAGGCATTCCTTTTTGAGTTATTGGACACCATCCACATACCCCCATAGCTTCTCCACAATCTTTTATTTTAGAACATTTACTTCTTTCTTTCATTTTAGTGCATATATCTTCTGTGCTAGCCCCAGGAGGAACCCATCCAGATAAACATACATCTGCTATTGGTCCATTTTTATCTCCATACATTACTCTATTTGAATTATGACAATATCCACAAGATGTATTATTTAAATCATTGCATTTTGCATCACCACTATTTATTTTATTAAAGGTTTTACATTTTTCTATTTCTTTAGTAACTTCAGTATCTTCTATACTTCCTGTTTTTTTATTTTCTTTTAATTTTATATCCATTCCTTCAACAACTTTTATAAATTTAGTAGCATCATCCATACCTTTTTCAAATTCAGGTATTTGTCTTCCTTTATAATAATTTATCTGTTCTTTAATGAATAATTTCTGATTCTCTTTTTCACCTTCCATATTTTCTCTTAAATTTGTGCAAATAAATAATATACTTAATATACCTATTAATATTAATAATCCTAAAATATATAATTTCATATAATATAAAATTATATAATTTATTAATCTAAATAAGTAATTTTAACTTTCATCGAAGATGTAACATTTCTATGTCCTCGTCCTCTACTATCTATTCTTACAGTTATAGAACTAGCTTCAATATATGGTTCTGTAAATATTACTGTATTTCTGATTTCTTTACCCTTTGACCTCCATCCTCTAACTCTAGGTAACCAACCTCGTCTTCCAACTATTGTTCCACTAATATATTCTCCATTTTCATTATTTAAATAAACATATGATGGTCTTGTTCTATTTCCCCATCCTTGATCCTTACCAACTTGATCTACTGTTATCTTTTTTACTTTAACCATTTTTCCACCTGAAATATAATGAGTTTTTTTATATGAATTATAATTTTTATTTCCAGTAGCACCCCTACCTCTATTATAATAACCATTGTTAGTAATTATTTTTGTTTTTTCTTCAGGAGGTGGTTGTTTATATTCTTGATTTTCCCATATCTCATATTTCTTATAACAGTCTCCATCTCCGGTCATTAGTTTAGGATCATAACAATAGTCCCAACCACTTTTGCCTTTACCAGTATGTCCTAATACTTTTTCAAATGATGATCTTTGTTTACATTTTAATCCAGGCAAGCATTGGGAATGACTATCGCAATCTCCTTCACCGGCACCTAATAATGCATTTGTGCCTCCACGTGAACTAGAATCTTTCCAAGGAGGATTATATGATCTATATAATCCTTGTCGTGAAATTAATGGAGTTTCGCCTATTGTCTGATTTCTACCATAAGTATTCCAACAATTACCTTTTCCTCCTTCGCTACTTAATCCTATATCCATAATTGCATATTTACAACCGTATTTCGAATTATCATTAGAACAAGTATCTTGACATTGTTTTGCGCTAAATATAGAGGAAATCTTTTTTCGTGGATTAATCATACAACTCATTTTTTCTATTACATTTATTTTAGATATACATATTAATACTAATATAACTATTAAACATATGAGCAAAACATTAACATATTTCATAATATATATTATTCTTATATTATAAAATTTATTTATTTACATTTTTAAAGTCATCTCTTAAACAAGGTTGTTCATTACATCTTCTCCAATCAGATAACTCACCACAAGTTCCTCCTCTTTTTTCATCATACAACTTAGTTCTAGTTCTATATTGTTTACCACCATCACATTTCTTATCACAAGGACCATAATCACTCCATTCACTTAATATACAATCTCTAGGAGTGGGATATTTGCTCTTTAAATCAGAAATTATTTTTTTACAACTATTTCCACAATAAGTTATTCCAGCTTTACAGCTTTCTATTATCTTTAAATTTGACTCGTAAACTCTACCATATTCATCGCCTAACCATCTCATTCTATAATGGGTAGGTTTAATATCATCCCATCCAAAATATTCTTTTATTCTAATAATATTATTTTTTAATGAATCTCTTGTGATTTCTCCACTTCCATCATTTATTGAAGTCCATAAAACAGATACTAAACCATTCTCTAATTTAATAGCATTCCCTTTTAAAGTCCATCCATTTGATTTTAATTCAACTGTATCGCCTCTTTTTAATGGTTCTGGTGGTTCTGGAATTTTACCATAACATAAAAGAGCCGATTTCTTCTTTTTTTCATATTCATCTTTATTTAAAACAGATAAATTAGATTCTACATTTAATTTTTTTACTTCCTCTCTAAATGATTCATTAGATGTATTTAATGCATTTTTATACCAATCAGGTAAGTTTTCATTATTATTTATAGGATAACCATTTCCTTCTTCACTACATCCTTCTTCTAAAAATATTTTTTCTTTACATTTTAAATTAGGACCAAATCTAGATTCACAAGGATTTAATTCTGTATTATCTCCATAACATTGTTTACTATATTCTAAAGCAACATCATAATCTTTACTATCTCTTGATTTTAAAAATATGTTATTCCATTTATTAGTTAAAAACTCATAGGATTTCTTTATTTGAGTTAATGTATTCATATCTGTATTTCCTACCTTTTCATTAGTGCAACCAGAATTTTTCCATATTTTTTTTAAACAAGCTTCACTATGTGGACCGGAATTTTTTAAAGGAGTTACACAAGGATGGTTTTGTTGAAATGATCCACAATTATCTCCAGTTACCAAACCTCCAGGATAATCACATACATCTTCTCCATATTTAGATACAGCTTTACCATCTAATAATTTATATGGAACTATTTTACCAGTAGTAGGACAATATGCACATTTATTTTTTATATCTCCTACTAAATCACCACATTGTGTTGCATTTACACATACTTCTTGATCTTTTTTCTTTTGACAATCTTGTTTATTCAAAGACCATTTATCTTTTGGACATACATCATCAAAAGGTCCATTTTCATCTCCTTTTGCAAAATTATTGGTAGAAGAACAATATCCACAACCAGGATTATTGTCCAATTCATCACAATTTTTAATATTTTTACATTTTTTCATTTGAATACCAATATTTACTTTATTATTATTAATATTATTATCAACTTTATTAGTAACTAAAGAATTAGAAGCATTATCTAATTTTATTATATTAGATACTGGTAAATTAGAAATACCAACATTAGAATTAATATTTTTATTTCTATTTTCATAATATTTTTCCCAATCTTCTTCTTGAACATATTCTTTTTCAGCAATATTATTAAATGATTCCTTTTTATTTAAACATTCATATAAAAAATATATAGTAATTATTACAGATAATATCCCTAATGTTAATAATATCATATATAATTACAATATATTATATTATTAGTCAAATGATACAGTTATTTCCACGTGTTCTTTTTTTATACTTTTCGTAGCAGAAACAGATAGTTCTTCTCTAGTTTTTCTTTGTAAATCTTTACTTACTTTTCTTTTCTTTTTATTTTTAGAAGTGCTATTTCTTTCTGTCATATCTGCATTTATTTCATCAATATGATTCTCAATATAATCTAAAATTTTATTTTCTAAAATCCATCTAAAAAAATTTAATTGACCTAATGTTGTTTGAATAGCATAATTCTCGTGTGGAACAAATATTCTATCCCATCTACAAAAAGGATCAAACCTTTTCTTTGAATATGCTCTTAATTTTAATTTATATTCTAAATATACTTTGAATCTTTTTTCTTTATTAGTGCCTTTATTTAAAATATAAACAGTAAAATATTTTTTACTATAATTAGTTGCAAACCAATCAATTAATCTTAATGATAATTTTGATTCACCATTAATAATTGGTATAATTTTTTCTAAATTTTTATCCTTTTTGTAAAATTTAAGAAGATTATCTAATAAAAGAGAATTTTGCGTTGTGTATTTTTCAGACATATAGTTATACTTATAATTTCATTTTTAAACTGTTTTGTCTTAAATATTTTTCTTGATTATTTATATCGTCTATATAGTTATTATTTGTTAAAAATGGATTTATATTAGTTTGTATAATATTATTTCTATTTCCTTGTTTAATAATACATTCTTCTCTATTATTTTTTCTATTTAATTGATTTATTTTTTCATCCATTTTTTTGTGTATATCTCTATTTATATTTTCTATTATTTCTTTTCTTAATGATTTTTTTATTTTGTAGTTATCATTATTCCATGTTAAATAATTATAATTCATATTAATATATATTATTAATTTTTTTTTATTATTTTTATTTTTTTAATAT
>Ga0163109_10003606_pt1 | contig 11837 bp, 8 predicted proteins | sample CRUFie1St13metaG_FD_108704 | JGI IMG/M metagenome (GOLD analysis project Ga0163109, IMG submission 108704) | Marine microbial communities from the Costa Rica Dome - CRUD Field 142mm St13 metaG | ecosystem: Environmental > Aquatic > Marine > Oceanic > Photic zone | place: Costa Rica: the Eastern... | reverse complement strand
TAAAATTTTTGATCCTGGTGATATAGTATCTTCTTTTTTTATAAAAATATCAATTATTTTACCAGTTAAATCGATTGGTATTTCCATGGAAGCTTTTTCTGTTTCAACTGTAATTACTGTATCGTCTTTATTAACCTTATCACCTTGGTTTACGTTGACTTCAGTAACAATAACATTATCAATACCCTCGCCAATATCTGGAAGAATAAATATATCATTTCTCTGTACAAGACTCGAATTGTTGTTTTCTATAGATTCATTGATTTTTTGTGGTTTTTTAACATCAATTTCGATTAGTTCTGTTTTTGGCGATATCTGTTGTCCTATATCAACAAAAATGTTTTTAACTAGACCACTGTGCTCTGAAGCAATTTCCATAGATGCTTTTTCAGTTTCTACTGTTAGGATGATATCATCAATTTTTATATCATCGCCTTGTTTTATGTTTATTTCAGTGACTTCAACATTTTCAATTCCCTCACCGAGATTTTGTAAAGTTATTTTTTTAAGCAATATTCTATTTTTTAATTGGATTTTCTTTTTTTGTATTTATGTTATATTTTTTTAAAGCATCTACGACTAAGCTAGCATTTATTTTCTTTTCTCTCTTTAAAGCATCTAATGCTGAAATTACAATGTACTCTTTGTTAATTTCAAAATGCGATCTTAGATTTTGTCTTGTGTCACTTCTACCAAATCCATCTGTACCAAGTGCAGTGAAATATCTTTTTCTAATATAAGGAGAAACTTGTTCAGCAACAAGTTTAACATAGTCTGATACTGCAATGACAGGCCCTTCGTGATTAGTTAAAACCTTATTAATGTAAGGTTGTTTGTCATTTTTATCGGGATTTAATCTATTGTACCTGTAAATCTCTTCTCCATCTCTTCTTAGCTCACTATAACTAGTTACTGACCAGATATCACTTGAGATTCCCCAGTCTTCTTGAAGCATTTTAGATGCTTTAATCACTTCATTTATTATTGAACCACTTCCAAAGAGCTGTACTTTTATTTTGGAATTTGCCCCCTTTTTAAATAAATATATACCTTTAATAATACCTTCTTCAACATTTTTTGGCATTGGGAAGTGTTCATAGTTTTCATTTTCTAAAGTTATATAATAAAATATATCTTCATTATTATTATACATTCTCTTAATTCCGTTTTGAATTATTATAGCTATTTCAAAAGCAAAAGCGGGATCATAAGCTAATATATTTGGTACAACTGATGCTTGCAATAAACTATGTCCATCCTGATGCTGCAATCCTTCTCCGTTTAATGTGGTTCTTCCAGCAGTTCCACCAATCAAAAAACCTCTTGTTCTCATATCTGCAGCAGCCCAAATCAAATCTCCAATTCTTTGGAATCCAAACATTGAATAATAAATAAAAAATGGTATCATATGCTCATTTAAAGTACTATGAGCTGTCCCAGCTGCAATGAATGAAGACATTGCACCTGCTTCGGTAATACCCTCTTCTAAAATTTGACCCTTTTTGTCTTCTTTATAGTATAAATACTGATCTGAGTCAACAGGATCATATTTTTGACCCTGATGAGAATATATACCATGAGTCCTAAACAAAGGATCAATTCCAAAGGTTCTGGCTTCATCAGGAATGATTGGAACAATTTTGTTGCCTATATTTTTATCTTTTAATAAGTTAGAAAGCATTTTAACAAATGCCATGGTTGTAGAAAATTTTCTACCATCGCTGCCATTTAAAAAATCTTGAAAAATATCTATTTCAGGATATTTTACTTGTTCTGTTGTAGAGTTTCTTTTTGGAATAAAACCACCCAACTTAGATCTTCGTTCTGTTAAATACTTTATTTCATCACTATTTTTTGGAGGACAATAAAAAGGAGCAGATACACATTCTTCATTTGAAAGTGGTATATCAAAACGAGTTCTAAAGTTTATCAACTCTTTTTCATTTAACTCTTTTTGTTGGTGAGTAATATTTCTACCTTCACCAGCTTCCCCAAGACCATAGCCTTTAATAGTATGAGCTAAGACAACAGTAGGTTTACCATTTGGAATGGTTGCACTATGATAAGCAGAGTATATTTTTTCTGGATCATGGCCACCTAAATTCAAACTGTTAAGTTTATCATCTGAATAATTTTCAACAACTTTTAATAATTCAGGATATTTGCCCCAAAAATCATTTCTAATGTAATTACCACCTTCAACAATGTATTTTAATGCTTCTCCATCAAGTAAATTGTTCATTCTCTCAATAAGTTTACCACTCTTATCTTTTTCAATAATTGGATCCCAATCACTGCCCCAAATTACTTTGATTACATTCCAACCTGCACCTCGAAATGCGCCTTCGAGTTCTTGGATGATTTTTGAGTTACCTCTAACGGGTCCATCAAGTCGTTGCAAATTACAATTTACAACAAAAATTAAATTATCTAATTTTTCTCTAGCAGCAAGGGTTAACGCACCAAGAGATTCAGGTTCGTCCATTTCCCCGTCACCTAAAAAGACCCAAACTTTCCTGTTTTTAGTTTTTGCAATTTCTCTATCTTCAACATATCTTAAAAATCTTGCTTGATAAATTCCTTGAATAGCAGCAAGACCCATTGATACAGTTGCAAATTGCCAATAATTAGGCATAAGCCAGGGATGAGGATATGAAGATAAACCAGCGTCTTTCTGCAATTCTCTTCTAAAATTATGTAATTGTTTTTCGTTAAACCTACCTTCAAGAAAAGATCTGGCGTATATTCCTGGAGAAGAATGTCCTTGAAAGTAAATTAAATCTGATCCATCAGGATGTTCAGGACCTTTGAAAAAATGATTAAATCCAACTTCTAAAAGAGTAGCTGAAGATGCATATGATGAAATATGGCCTCCAATTCCATGAAAATTTCTATTTGCTTGTACAACCATGGCCATTGCGTTCCATCTAATTAGTGATGTTATACGCTTTTCTATAGCAATGTCCCCAGGATATTTTTTTTGTTGATTAACTGAAATTGTGTTTATATAATCAGTATTTGGGGAAAAAGGTATAGATATTCCATTCCTTTTTGTAAAAGTAATTAATTTTTGTAAAATGAAATGAGCGCGATCTGTTCCTTCAGCATCAATTAGAGCCTGCATTGATTCAAGCCACTCTTGTGTTTCTTGATTGTTTATATCTTTCATTAAGTTTTAAATATTTACGATTTAATTGATACTATAATTTATTATCTTAGAGTTGTAAAAAAACATTAATATAATAGAAATTTTAAAAAAATATTTCTAAGGTAATATCAATATGTTTGTAGATTAATTATTATGAAAATAGCATTCTTAACTTCTGGCGGTATAGCACCTTGTTTATCAGCTTCAATTGGATATTTAATAGAATCTTATATCAATACTGGTAAAAAGTATGAAATGATTGGTTATTTGAATGGATATAAAGGCCTTTTAATGGGTCAAAGTATCAGTTTTAACGAAAACGTTAAATTAAACTATAGAGTTTTATTAAACTTTGGTGGAAGTCCAATTGGTAATAGTAGGGTAAAATTAACAAACATAGAGGATTGTATCAAAAACGGATTTATTCAAAGCGGTGAAAATCCGTTGGAAAAAGCTGCTTTCCAATTAATAAAAGATAAAGTTGATATATTACATACGATTGGTGGTGATGATACAAATACTACAGCAGCTGATTTAGTAAAATATTTGGAAGAAAAAAATTATAAATTAACTGTTGTTGGATTACCCAAAACAATTGATAATGATGTTATTCCAATTAAACAATCATTAGGTGCATGGACAGCTGCAGAACAAAGCGCAATTTTTTTTAAAAATATTGTTAATGAAAATACAACAAGCAGTAGAAATTTAATCATCCATGAAGTCATGGGAAGGAATTGTGGTTGGCTAACAGCTTATTCTGCTTATTTGTATCAAAAATCTTTAAAAGAAAAAACTTTTCTTCCAGATATATTAATGTCTAGTAATAGATGGAGTATTCATGCAATATACGTACCTGAAATTAAAATTGATTTAGATTCAGAAGTAAGAAGATTAAAAAAAATCATGGAAAAAAATGATTGTGTAAATATTTTTTTAAGTGAGGGTGCAGGAATTTCAACTATAATTTCAGAAATCGAATCTGAAGGTACTAAAGTAAAAAGAGATGCGTTTGGACATGTTCGATTGGATGAAATTAATCCTGGGAAATGGTACAGTAAAAAATTAGGTAAAAGTTTAAAAGCAGATAAAATATTAATACAAAAAAGTGGTTATTTTGCTAGATCATCCTCCCCAAATAAAAAAGATCTAGATTTAATTAAAAAAAGTTCTGGATTGGCTGTCAAAAATGCATTGAAAAAAAATAGTGGTGTAATTGGTCAGGATGAAGAAAATAATAATAAATTAAGTTGTATAAAATTCAATAGAATAAAAGGACACAAGCAATTCAATGTCGACTCTAAATGGTTTAACATACTTCTTAATGAAATTGGACAAAAATAATATATATAATTGGAGAAAAAATGAAACACAAAAACGATTTAGAAAAAAATGCAAAATTGATGGTTGCCCCTGGCAAGGGTATATTAGCTGCAGATGAAAGTTCAGGTACAATAGCAAAGAGGTTAGAGCAAATTAATGTTGAATCATCGTTTGAAAATAGGTTAGCTTACAGAGATATGTTATTTACCACTACTGATTTAAATAAATATATAAGTGGAGTAATATTGTTTGATGAAACTATTAGACAAACTTTATACAATGGAAATTCAGTCCCTGATTATTTATCTCAACAAGGTATACTACCAGGTATAAAAGTTGACAAAGGAACTCAACCTTTTGCTTTGCATAACGAAGAATTTATTACAAATGGTCTTGATGGCTTGTCAGCTAGATTAAAAGAATATAATGAGCTGGGAGCCAAATTTGCTAAATGGAGAGCAGTTATTAAAATTGAAAACAATCTACCGTCTGAAGCGTGTATTTATGCTAATGCTCACGCACTAGCAAGATACGCTGCTATTTGCCAAGATAATGGAATTGTACCAATTGTAGAACCAGAAGTATTAATGAATGGAAGTCATACCATCGAAAAATGTTATGATGTAACTAAATTAACACAAGAAGTTGTTTTTGACGAGCTTGCGAAATTAGATGTAATGCTTGAAGGTATAATTCTTAAACCAAGTATGGTCATATCAGGCGATACTTGTGAATCACAAGCAGAACCTGATTTGGTTGCTGAAATGACAGTAAAATGCTTGAAAGCTACGGTACCAGCAAATGTGCCAGGATGTGCCTTTTTATCAGGAGGTCAAAGTGATGTTGATGCTACAGTTCACTTAAATTTAATGAATAAGAAGTATGATTTGCCTTGGAATCTGACATTTTCTTATGGTAGAGCTTTACAGCATCCTGCTATTATGAGTTGGAAGGGCTTGAAAGAAAATGTGAAAACTTCCCAAGAGATTCTTTTTCATAGATCGATGGTAAACGGGTTGGCTTCAATGGGTGAATATAATTCATCTATGGAAGATAAAGTTTCATAATAAATGCAAAGTATACTAGAAAATTTTCTAGTAAATTTTGTAGACTTCATATGGGGGACACCGCTTTTAATGCTAATTTTAGGCGGTGGAGCCTACTTCACCTTATATTCAAGATTTTTACCTTTTAAACATTTATTTCATGGTGTAAATGTCTTAAGGGGTAAATATGATAATAAAAATGATCCAGGTTTAATATCTCATTTTCAAGCTTTATCAAGTGCTTTAGCCAGCACTGTAGGTATGGGTAACATTAGTGGTGTAGCTGTAGCTTTGCATTTGGGAGGAGCCGGTGCTATTTTTTGGATGTGGATATCTGCCTTGTTTGGTATGGCAACTAAATTTTTCACTTGTACTTTATCGATAATGTATAGAGAAAAAGATAATGAAGGTAAATTACAGGGTGGGCCCATGTATGTGATTTCAAAGGGAATGGGTCCAAAATTTTTACCTTTGTCAATACTTTTTAGCTTTGCTGGATTATTTGGATGTTTATCATTATTTCAAATAAATCAATTAACCCAAGTATTTACTGATGAACTTGAAAACAGTAATAGTTTTTTAATTCCATTATCTGCCAAAATATCATATCACTTATCAAATTTAGTTAATTTTGGTTTTAATGATCTTTTTTCCATTAAAATTATAATAGGTATAATATCAGCTTTTATAGTTGGTATTATAACATTCGGTGGTATCAAAAGAATTGGTTTTTTTTCTTCCAGATTAGTCCCAATTATGGTATTAATTTATTTTATTTTTGGACTCTTTATTATTGTAAAAAATCTTAATTTTGTACCATTAATTTTATATACCATTGTAACTGAAGCATTATCGGCTGATGCAATGACAGGGGGTATAACTGGTTCTGTTATTATTATTGGTATAAAGAGAGCGGCTTTTTCTAATGAGGCAGGTATTGGTACAGAAGTATTGGCTCATGGAGCAGCTAAAACAAATGAACCAGTGAGAGAAGGAATGGTCGCAATGCTTGGTCCCCTTATTGATACAATTATTGTTTGTACCATAACAGCTTTAATAATTTTATTGTCTGGTGTTGATTTGTCTGAAGCTAATGGAATTACACTAACAAGAAATGCGTTTATAGAAGAATCTGGGTTCTTGGGTCAATATTTTTTATTATTTTTTGTTTTTATATTCAGCCTTACAACAATGATAGGATATTCTTATTATGGTACTAAATGTTCAGTTTTTTTGTTTGGTAGAAGTTCGAAGAATATATATCGTTACATTTATATTTTTAGTATAGTAATTGGTTCTATTGCATCATTAGACATGATTATAAATTTTTTAGATAGTATGTTTGCAATTATGGCAATACCCACTATGATTTCATCTATATATTTGTCTCCAAGGGTAATCGAAGAAACAAAAAGATATTTTAAACTTTATAATTAGATGAATATTTGAATTTGTTCAATTTTTCTTTTTGAACCTTTTCTTATTAAAATTTGACCAACAGGTAGAAATAAGTGTTCACCTTTATTAGGTATTCTACCTAATTGAGAAATGATATATCCTGCGATTGTTTCATAATCTCCAGTTGGAAAAAAATTTTTAAATTCCTTATTAAAGTGATCAATTTCCATTTTTGCATCAGTAAGAATTGAACCGTCGTCTAATTTTTTGTAATTAATATTATCATTGTCAAATTCATCTGAAAACTCTCCAAATAATTCTTCAAATAAATCTTCTGTTGTTACTAATCCAGCAGTTCCACCATGCTCATCAAGTACAATAGCAATAGAATGTCGAGTTTTTTGAAACTCTTTTAAAGTATCCATAACTGGTTTAGTATATGGGAAAAATTTAATTTCCTTGATGACATCATTTATATCTTGTGGAGTTTTGTAAAGATCATACAGATAAATTATTCCAATAATATTATCTATATTTTCCTTGTAGACGGGTATTTTAGAATGTCCGCTGTCAATAAAAATATGCACGATTTCTTCCAAGCTAGAATTTATGTTTATTGCCGAGATTTCTGTTCTAGGTGTCATCGCATCTTCAATTGTATTTTTTGAAAATTCAAATACTTGAGATATTAGCTCTTTTTGGTCTTTTTCCATTGTATTAGGATCTTCAACTTGTTTGTAAAGAGAGTGCAAATCATCTCTGTTTTCATTTATGTGTTTATGTTTTTCTGAATTTGTGATTGATACTTCACGCACAGTTATTTTTTTAAATATTTTATTAATGGGTCTAAGAATAAAATTAAAAACATATAAAATTGGTGAGTTCATAAGAATCATTCTATTTGATACTTTTCTTGAAACAGCTTTTGGAAGGATTTCACCTAATAACAAAACACAGCCAGAAATTATTACAATTATTAACATCGGATTTAAATTAAATTTAGGCGATGAAAGATAAATTGTAGAATATGTTGTTACTAAAATATTTGACAAAGTCGTTCCAATTAAAATTGTAGATAAATATTCTTCTTTGTTATTAAGTATTTTAATTGCTAGCGATGCTCCCTTATGTTTTTGTTTTTTCCAAACTTGAAGTTGAAGATTATTTGCAGAAATTAGAGCGATTTCTGAACTAGAGAAAATTATTGAGAAAAAAAGACCTATAAAAGAAATGATTAATTCGACATTCATATTTTTAATTATTGTTGATGTTTAATTTATTTTTTTACTTTAATATATTACAATGAAAAATATAGATAACATAACAGAACATAGTAATTCAATTTCAAAAGAAATACACTCTAAAAGTATTTTTGAGATAATTAAAATTATGAATTATGAAGATGCCCAAATTGCATTATCTGTTAAACCTATCTTACCGGAAATTGAAAAATTAATTTTAAAGATTTTAGCAAAAGTTAAATCTGGTGGAAGATTATTTTATATTGGATGTGGTACTAGTGGTAGATTAGGAGTTTTGGATGCTTCAGAATGTCCTCCAACATTTTCAACTAGTCCAGACTTAATACAAGGGATTATTGCAGGCGGTAAATCAGCTTTGCATAGATCGGTTGAAGGAGCTGAAGATATTGAAAAAGAAGGTAGAAAAGTAATTGAGAATAATAAAATAAACAGTTCTGATGTAATAGTTGGTATAAGCGCTAGTGGATCAGCACCATTTGTTTTGGGTGCCCTAAAAGAAGGTTCAAAAAATGATATTGAAACAGCTTTGATAACATTTAATCCAATTGAAAAAAAAAGGTTTATTAATCATCTTATTTCTATAGTGGTTGGTCCAGAAATAATAAGTGGATCAACGCGTTTAAAAGCCGGTACCGCCACAAAAATGGTTTTAAATATGATCACTACATCATTGATGGTTAAGCTTAACAAAACGTATGAAAACTTTATGGTTGATTTAAAAGTTTCTAATAAAAAGTTATTGCATCGTGCATTGCACATTTTAAATGAGATAACTGGTTTGGATAAAAGTAAATGTAAACATTTTTTGAATTTAGCAAATGGTGAAGTAAAAAGTGCTATAGTTATGATTAAGCTTGAATGTGATTATAATAAAGCAGTTTATGAGTTAAAAAAAAATGAAGGTAATTTACATAAAATCATTGATTAGAATCTTTTAGTATAAAAATGACAATATGGGGTTCCTGATTTTTTTTTATAATAATTTTGATGATAATCCTCAGCCAACCAAAAAGTATCATACTCATATAACTTTGTAGATATATCGTATCCTTTTTCTTTAAGAATTTCTATTAATTCTAGAGATATTTTTTTTTCTTCAACATCATTAAAAAAAATCGCTGATAAATATTGTGATCCAATATCGGGCCCTTGACCATTTTTTTGAGTTGGATCATGAATTTCAAAAAAATACTTTGTTAAAGACTCAAAGTTTATTTTTGATGAGTCATACTCAACTTTAACTGCTTCAAGATGGCCAGTGTTTTCATAACATACTTGCTGATACGTTGGATTTTTTATTGTGCCTCCCATATATCCTGACTCAGCAGATATTACACCTTCTAGCTTTTCAAATAAATACTCAACACCCCAGAAACATCCTCCAGCGTAATAAGCTTGTTTTATATTATTCATATTTATAGATTTTTTAAAAATTAGTGATGTTGAATTTACGCAATGTCTAACATTTTTCTTTGTATAATTTTCACCTAAAAAATAGTGTCCTAAATGTCCATTGCAATTACTACATAATATTTCTGTTCTTATACCATCTAAATCAGGAATAAACAGTATTGCATTATCAATTTCATCATCAAAACTTGGCCAACCACAATTGGAATTAAATTTGTGATTTGATGTATATAAGTTTTGATTGCATTGTTTGCACTGATATACACCTTCTTCTTTGTGATAATTATATTTACCTGAAAAGGGTGGCTCAGTTCCTTTATATAAAATGATTTTTTTTTCAAATTCAGAAAGCTTATTAAAACTTTTTGAATCTGTTTTTTTTAGTTTTGATTCAGAAAAGGTAAAACTAAAATAAATTGCACCAATAATAGTTAAAAGAATAAATGAGTTTCTATCTATAGTCCTCATGTCAAAATTTAACAAAATAGTTGAAATACTTTAATTAATTATTTATGTGAATTATGAAATAATTGTAATTTTAAGATGTGTATAAATATTTAAAATATTATTTATCTCCAGCTATAGCACCTTTTATAATTTTAGGATTATTACTAGGTGGACCATTTATGTGGTTAGGTTTTTTTGTATTACTTTTACTTTTCACCATTGGTGATGCATTTTTAAGTGAAGATATTAAAAAACCGCAATATAAATATCCATTTCTTATTGAAATACCTCTTTACTTAGCATTACCTATTTTGATTTCAATATTAGTTGTTTTTGCCTGGTCGACTGGTTCTAATAATTTTGATTTATTTAATATAAGTTTATTTTTGAGTCACTTTTTTGAATATGATTTTATTGGTGCAAGAAACTATAATAACTTCATACATTATTTAGGTGGTGTATTATCTGTTGCTTTTACTATTGCTGGAATTGGTACAAACATAGGTCATGAATTAACCCACAGAACTAATAAAAAATTAGATGTTTTATTTGGTAGATGGATGTTTTCTATGAGTTGTAATGCTGATTTTTCAATTGAACATGTATATGGTCATCATGTGAATGTTTGTACTGATAAAGATCCCGCATCAGCCAAAAAAGGTGAGAATGTATATACATTTTTTATCAGATCAACCATATATGGTCATTTAAGTGCTTGGGAGATAGAATCTAGAAGACTTAAAGTTAAAAAACAGAACATTTTATCGTTTAATAATCAAATGTTGACAGGATACCTTATGTCAATGGTTTGGTTTTGCCTGTTTTATTATGGTGGTGGTTTGAGTGGATTATTCTTATTTATATCTCAAGCTTTAATTGCAAAATTTATTTTAGAAGTTGTTAATTATTTTGAACATTACGGATTAAGACGAACTCCAGGTCATCGAGTACAGCCTTATCATTCTTGGAACACTAACAAGCGTCTTAGCAGTATGTTTCTGTTTTCATTAACTAGACATTCAGCTCATCATGAGAAGCCTAGAGAAAAATTTTGGAATTTGTCACCGTACCAAGATGCTCCACAATTACCATATGGATATTTTACATGTTTGTTAGTATGTTTGTTTCCATCAATTTGGAAAAATAGTATTCATCCTTTATTAGATGAGTGGGATTCAAAATATAGTAAAAATATAACTGTTTGATTAATTAGACTCAACTAAACTAATTATTAAAATGGAAAATACTTTTACAACCTTAAATCCCTTTTCAGAACGATCAATTGCTAATCATGTTTATTTATCTAATGATGATATCGATTTTATCATTGATAAATCACATTTAAGATTTGATAAATGGAAAAATCAAGATTTTAATTTTAAAAAAAAAATATTGAAAAATTTATCAAACGATTTATTAATAAATATTAATGAATATTCAAGAATAATAACTAATGAGATGGGAAAACCACTTAAGGAATCAAGAGGAGAGATAAAAAAGTGTTCTCAATTATGTAATTTTTACTTTAAACATAGCGAAAATTTTTTGAAGCCATACGAAGTCAAACTAGAAAAACAAGTAGCTAAAATTTCTTACTCACCTTTGGGAATTATCTTAGGAATTATGCCTTGGAATTTTCCGTTTTGGCAAGTATTTAGATTTGCTATTCCTACTCTTATGTCCGGAAATACAGTTATAATTAAACATTCACCAAATACTTTTGGTTGTGGTGATTTGATAAGTTATATTTTTAATAAAGTTGGTTATCCCAAGTATTGTTATAACAATATCAAAATTCATCAT
>Ga0163109_10003605_pt1 | contig 11838 bp, 15 predicted proteins | sample CRUFie1St13metaG_FD_108704 | JGI IMG/M metagenome (GOLD analysis project Ga0163109, IMG submission 108704) | Marine microbial communities from the Costa Rica Dome - CRUD Field 142mm St13 metaG | ecosystem: Environmental > Aquatic > Marine > Oceanic > Photic zone | place: Costa Rica: the Eastern... | reverse complement strand
CTTCGTTAAACCTAAAAGAGCTGCACCTAAAACTGTACCCAATGCTACTTTATTCACTGTTAACTCCAAGCTGAGCCAGAACGTTTTCTTTCTTCATTCATCATATTTGATAACTCATCAAAGTGATTGTTCATAATGTGCATTACACCAAAGTGAACAGGGATATCGATTTTATCTGATTGTACATTTTCCAAAGCATACCAAATTGCATTATCATTTTCCCAGTTCAGAATAGGCTCCCATTTCATCTTTTCGTTTAAACTCAATTCATATACATAAGTTGTGTATTTGAAGTTTGGAGCTGTAAAAATAAACTGACCAATAAACTGACCAGGGGGAAGCCCACCTGTTTCTTCTTCGGTTTCTCGAACTGCAGCATCCATAGGGGATGTGTCCGAAGGATCTACTTTTCCACCAAATATTCCTGCAGTACCTGGTTCTCGAACTCTTCTTGATCTGTGACCTAACAAAATGGTGTTGTCTTGAGGGCAAACGAACATAATACCAGCTGCTTCGCTACCCCAAAAGCCTAATTTATCTAAGGCAGATTTGCGATCTGCAAAACTTCCAATCTTCTTTTTTATTGTACCAACTGCAGCCAATCCAGCAATAATTGCCCATAAGTTTTGGTTCATAGTGTTCTCCAATATGATGTATCTATAATAGCATACAGTCTATGGAGATATATGAATATTCAACCAGGGTATTTGTTCAAGTGTTGTTTTGATTTGAACAGGTTTGTCATTTGGATTAATAAATCTTGAAACTTCATTCCATAATGAGGCTCTTTCTTCTGCATCAGAGTTTTTTAAGAAGGTCATAAAATGAGAAAAGTCTTTTTCAGACGCATGTGGAAAAATAATATATCCAGATTTGTGTCTTGTATGATGTGCATATCCCCAACTGTTCATTGATCTTGAGAAATACGAATAGTTTGGATACATACCCTTCTTGTATTGGTCTTCTTTAACTGTGAAGTTAATTGGTTTGTCCAATGTACTTTCGCTTATGTCAGAAGATACAAAGTATACAGATTTGCTTGGCAAGGATAAAAAAGTTTGAGATAGCCTCTCAGCAAATTTAGGGTTTCGCAAAAGAGGAATGAATTCTGAAACAGTCATTTTATCGTGATTAGAAAGAGGCTGAATAAGCCACCCATCGTCTTTTTTCTTAACAGATATATCAATTGCTAGTCTTTTTCGACCAAATACAACAGAAGCCATTATCGTTTCCTAATTTTTGGGGTAGTATCTCTGGATGTCATAAACTTATTTCCTTGTTCATCATAAAACCAGTATTCACTTGTTTCCCATCCTCTTATAGATATTTCATGACCGTTTGTATTAAAATATACACCATTCAATAACTCGCCATTAAATTCAGCACCATAGGGAATCTGATAATTGTTGTCTTTAAAAGGATCGCCAGTAATTTTTTTTGCGAGCATGAAGTTAAATTCTTCGTTATTTTCTAGCCAGTCTTCTAGGTCAAGATATTCCCCAAATAAGAATGCATCGCCTATGCTCTCTACTCCTGTCTTGTTTAACACTTTTGCTATTTGCTCACAGTATGTTGGTATATGCAATTCTATAGGATTTCTTGGATCTAAATGTATTGAAACTATATACAATCTGGAATTGACAAATCGTGCTTCGGACACAAAATCTAGGGCAATTAATCTTTTCCTAGCTTCTTCTATTATCTCATTAGTCGAACGAACTGTTATCAAAGAGAACACCAGTTCTGCATAGTTTTTTCGGTGTAGCATTTTAGCTGAAGAGCCAACTTTTTTCACTCCAGAAATCAAAGCTGCACCAACAATTGTTCCAATGGCATATTCGTTCATTCTGATTATCCACACATGTTTTCTAGTATCATTACGATAATATCAGATTCTCCTGTTCCTTCACCATCAATTTCAATGTAGGGAACAGTTGTTACACCATCACGCTTTTTTGCAAGTTCTTTTTTATTTTTGGCTATTTCAACTGATTTTCGTTGATAAGGAAGACCTAGTTCTTCTAGTTTCGCTCGAACCTTTTGGCAGTATGGGCAATACTCAAGGTCGTACAAGACAATCTCTGTTTTGGAAAGAGATCCTTGTTTTTTCAAAAGATTAAACGTCCAGTAGATCAAACCAAATCCACCAATCGTTAAGAAAGCTGTTTTTGTATTCTCACTCATTATCTTTTCCTCAATCTTGATTGTGTAGGTTCTTTTGGTTTTCTTGCAAATGATGACAAAGGTGGGGTTATTTCATATTCTGTACTTTCCCACCACATACTGCTACTTGGTCTATTGTTCAATAAAAGACCCTCAAATTCGTCCATAATATTATATACCAAAACATCCAATTCTCTTTCTGTCATGTGATTTGGAACTGTTGCCCTAATGGTAAATGTTACGTTTTGGGATAGTTCGTTCCAAAAATCACCTTGTTTGGCTTTTATGTCTCTACTTAAATCAGAAACCAAATCTTCTATGCTTTCATATTCTTCTTCAAGAATGTAATTATCTTCCCAATCAAGATAATCCCTTAAAGCATCTTTAGCCCCATCAACATCATTTTGAAATTCTTGTATAAACTCTCGCTCCCAATTTGCTTCAATCTGATCATTGTCAGGGTGTTCTTCGTATTCATCAACAACATCTATGTTTAATCGATCTGGCAGCTGTTCAGTAAATTGTTCTACAAGCCAATCTAGATGACCACCCCAAAAGAAATCTGGCTCTACCATGTTGCCATCATGGTTGATATCAAAATGTACTCGTATCTTCCAATTAATTAGGATGGGAATCTGTCTAAAAAAGCCTGCTCGTTTTGCTGAAGAACCAACATGTTTTTTCAAAATTCCAAGTCCAACTGCACCGAAGATCGTTGCCAATGTGCTTTTAGATACTTTCATAGTTACACCTTTGTCCAATTTTCAGGAAATCCACCAGCCCATTCAATAAAGTTTCTATTAATGGTTTTATCCATTGGTAATGTTTGTTTTTGATCCAGCCCTGCTTTTCTTCTTGCGGTTTTATTTAGTTTCCACTTTTGCATTGATGGAGATATCATGTTGGACATACTTGTAATCGTTGGGATGGTTGGAGTACCTGTTCTAGCTATACAGTATGAATCTTGAGGATATACCGTAAAATTCCAGATATATGCACCATTCACAGGAATTGTTGATAGGTTTCCTGGATTCAGTTCAAAAGTTTCTTTCGGCATTTTGAATGGAAACACAGGTTGATTTATGTTTCCAGCAAAAGCATAAGAATTCAATGCACCAGACAAAATAAGCTGCTCTCCAACCCATTGTGCGACTTGTGGTATGACTGCTTCACCAATCATTTGATATCGTAACGTGTCTCTCCTAGTATTTGTTGCATCAACAATGAATGGTGGTTCATTTTTTGTATCCCAAAAAGAAGAATACTTGGTATAATCCACACAAGTATCGCTATTACTAATGATTGTAGTTGGATTAAAGTAATCTTGTTTGCAAGGATAACAAACCATAAAGTATCGTTTTCTTGTTTGTGGAGAACCGAAATCACAGCCTCTAAGAAGTTGATATTCTACTACATAGTTTTTCATGTTCATATCAGCTGCAATAGATCCCAAAGGAGAAATTCCACCTCTAGCAGTTCCTTGTGTTCTCAACGCTGCAACATTTTCCATAATGACGATGGGAGGAACACCTCTGTTCATTGTGGCTATTTTGTCGATCAATTTTGATATAGCAAAGTATAGACTGCTACGTTCTCCATCAAAGAAACCACCTGTTGATTTCGCAAAATTCGCTGAAGATACATCCTGACAGGGGAAGCCTCCTATCAATAGATCGATGCTTGATATTTCCTCTCTGTTCTTATCAGAGAACAACTCAAATATGTTGGAGTAAATAGGAACATCTTTCCAATGTTTTCGTAAAACATTTTGTTTTTCTTCATTCTTTTCACAAAAAAATGCAATCTCAACATTCACACCATGATCTTTGAATGCTCGCTCTAATCCTAAATCTAGACCGCCAATCCCTGAGAAGAGTGACCCTATGCGTATCTTCCTAGAGTTTGAACCTCTTTTCAGATTTTTCGCACAAATAAGTGCTATTATAGATGAGAGTAAAACTTTAGTGGATTTCATGATAAATTTTTCGAAAGAAATGTGGGACGATGCTGTATCTAATGTAGCCTATTATTTTTCTATTGAGGTAGAGATAGTAGACTTTATGCTGAAAATAGTATTAGAGGAGAGTGACGCAAGTCCATTTCAGATTTTTTGGTTTTTACATTCGTTAGCTCTTAATGGTAACATTTCCATGAAGCCCTTTGAGGAAGAACCTGGTCCAAAGCAAATTTTACATATACTTAGATATTATTTGAAATGTCATGATTTTATCAGGGAGCCTGGAGAATGGATTGGATACAATGAGATTTGGGCAGACCTAAAAACAAAAAATCTGTATAGGCTGTCTTCTGATTTGAACTTTCTACCAAATGTTTCAGGTTATGATGTTTTTTGGAAATCAACCACACATCCTGACTTTTTTTACTGGGATTATCTTTTATATCCAGTACATCATAGGGAACTATCCAAAGAAGACATATGTAAAGCGATTTGGATGAATTGGGTTATGTCGCTTAACAAAAAAGAAATCGTAGAAATGCGTTCTTATATCGACTTTTCTGTGAAAGAGATTTTCTCATTAAGCCCAGAATACATTCGAGTATATTCCAGAATCGGAGAGAATAATCCTGAATTCTATAGGATGTGTTTGATGACAAATTTTGGTATGAATCATCTTATAAGCAATTATGACTACTCTTTGAAACAAGCGAAATCGTTTTTTGAAAAGTCTGGATTTGTATTCAACAAAAGCTTTCCGAAGATGCCTTATGGTTTTGATTTTATGGCAGCTCAACTGAACATATCTTGTTATGCAAGACCTAGTGGTTTATGGAAGGTGTAAGCCCATAGCGAATAGCATTTTAGCAAAGGGCTCACTCCATATACAGTCTGTTTTATCTATGGGATTATTTTTAATCCATTTGTAATTTACCAGACCAAGAGATTTATTCTCTTTAACGTATTGCTTTCCAACTGTGAACATGCCATCTAATCCACAGCAACCTGCTATTTTTGCTGATGGGGTATCAATATGAACTTCTTCTTTTTTGTTGTATCTAACAAGTATAGAGAACACAACTTTGTCTTTGGGGGTATATGTTAGTAATGGCTTTTGCTTGACCTTCATTTTTTGAAAGTCACTTTTGGTCATTACAACAATAGACTTTGAATCTGCTGTTATCTTTTTTGACCCAGAAACTTTATGGGAAAAAATCTTTATTCCAGATCCTCTCAATCTTTTCACCCAAAGTGTTTTCGTCTTATAGAAGAATTGAACTTTTTGTAGAAAGGGATACTTTCTGTTTGAGTTTAATTCTTTAGAAATATTTAAAACAACCAAAGGGCTCTTGTCTACATAACAAACACCTTTTTCTTTTATAAGAATAGGTACGAATAGTTTTGCAAAATCCTTATCATACATTAGTGTTTCCATCTGTGTTTATGACTTGAATATGTTCTGTATGTTCTGGCTCTAATTCATCTGTATCTTCTGTATCACTTACTTGTGCCATAACTTGTTGTTCAGGCTCTGACTCTTCTTCTTCCTTCCATTCGGTTGTAAGCCAAGCCCATCTGGTTCTATTTTCCAAATAGTTTTCATCTGCATCCCAAAAATATGCTTCTTTTTCAGCTCGCAAGTTACGGTAAGCGGTTGGACCATCCATTTTATGAATCCATAGGTTTTTTGCATAGTCCCAAAGATAAATAATAAGGAATCCAATCATTCCTGTTTCAATTTGTTGTTGAAAGTGTATTACTTCATGTCTTTTGGTTTGCTCACTCATTTCACCTCTGGAAAAAACAAACCCAAACAAAGATATTGCACCAATTTCTATAGGTGCAAAATATGATAATACTTTTGGTAACTTTGAATTTTCAAAGAAGAAAGGCTTTAAGGTTTTCATAGTTTTTCCTAGTTTGCACTATTTTTATCTTTTCGAAAAGACAATATATAGAACTTTTTTAAAAAAATGAATACCGCTCCAAAACGCTGGTGCTAAGCTGGTTTTGGGCAATAAAGTTTTATATAGTTTACAAAATCGATTTGCTTTTCTTATTGTAACTATATAAAAGTATAACTGGTTTTTGTATTTTATTGTTATTTAGGTTTATTATGTATCACCAATTGTCTCTTCCTTTATTATTCAATGCGAGCAATGAAGTCAAATCGCTCTATAAGAATAATAGCACACAAACTTCTAAAAAAACTTCAAAAATGAAAGAAAAAAGTACTCCTCCCATAATTGTAGATGAACTTTTAGATGAAGAAATCAAGCAATCAAACATTGAAAAACAGGCATGGCAATGGACTATGGATGTTGATAAATGGATTTGGAGGCAGATTAGGGAAAGGAGAGTTCCAGAGCAAGATTGGGAAGATGTATATAATTTATGCGTTATCGAAGTTTTTAATCTAATGAAACGCTATAATCCAAAATACTCAAAAGTCTCTTGGGCAAATTTTGGGATTTTAAAAGCATTTAAAGAATATGAAAGTATGAACGGAACCATTAGGCTTCCGTTTCATGTTTTAGAGAAGATGGCAAATCTTAGAAAGTTTATTGTGCAGCAAGAATACGAGGGAAGAAAAGTAACAGCTGAACAAATGTCTGAAGTAACCAAAATGAAAATAACAGATTTATTGGTTGCAAGAGATAGGTATGCTTTTATCCATTCAACTGATCCTGAAGGTAATTCAACTGAATTTTCTGGAGAAAGTTTGGATATTGATAGAACTTGCGAAGATTTTGTTAACTCAGGAGAGCTTGATCCAGAAGCAAATGCGATTGAAAACGATCAAATGAGTTTTTTATATAAAAACCTGTCATGTCTATCGGATATAGAAATATATATTTTAACTCTTAGGTTCGGATTAGATACTGCAAGAATACCAAAAAGAAAGTCTTTCTCAAAAGGATCTCAATACTCTTTAGATTGGCACATGACAGGTGAATGTTTGAAGTTTAATGATATTGGCGATAAAATAGAGATAACAAGAGAAAGAGTAAGACAAATTGAAAGCCGCTCCATCGACAAAATTCGTGCTAGAATAGAGTTGGAGAAGAGATATGAAAATTAAACTACATAGAACAGATATACCATATCGGATTACAAAGTCTTCTATTCAAGATAGTTCTCAGAGTCTCATACCAGAGATAGGTTCATTCAATAAACAGTCATCTAAAAAGATGTCTAAAAAGAAAATATATGAGACATTCATATTGCAATATCTCGTTTCATTTGGTTTATTAACAAAAGGAGGATTATGTATTTTTGCAAAGAGAACCAAAAGCAATAAGTCTATAAAATATTTTACGGTAGAAGTTGTATCCGCTCCAGGAAAAAAGATTAGTTATACATTGGATGGCGTTTCAGATTCAGTATTGGGTATTGCAATTAGATTAACAAAGTTGGGTGCGAACTCATTTTTCTATTCTGTGCCTTTCAATCAAAAGTCACTCCCTAAAGACATGCGGTCAAGTGCACATTCAAATACCGTACTTTCTTTTTTCAATATGATTTCGGCTTGTGGTCGTTCAAAATCAGTGATCACTTACTTTGACAAGCCGAATAAATCAAGAGAAGTAACCCCAGCTATCTTGTTTTCTCAAGATGGTGCGATTACGATTGTAAGAAAGAATAAGAAGCCACTAAAAATAACCAATAAGAAAAAAGCTCTAGAATGGTTATTAGAGCATTTGAATTCTTATGATGTGCCAACAGCCTGCCTATACAATAAAAATGGAATGAAGCGTGTTCTGGAGTTATCTAAAAAGGCAGAGTTGTCCTCTATACCATTAACCAAAACAGCAGTATGGGAAAAAGGTGACAGAGTAAAAGATTTTATGGAAGTATTTCATCGTCAATCTCAGGTTTCATTACATCGTAGTGGGAATAATGACTTTTTAACGACATTAAAATCTGGAACATACTTTGAAAAAACATTAAGAAAGTTAAAAAAGAAACCGACCAGTTTGTTTTTAACATTTAATCTTATCTAAATGATGATCTCTGCCTCTGCAAAGACCAATCGATAATCAATTTTACAACGATTACAGACCAACTATTTCCAATAGCCTTAGCTTTATCTGTGTTTGATATGTCGACCCCATCAAAATAATAACTTGGGAATCCAAGAGCCACGAGTGCTTCTTTATACATTATTCTACAAGCAATATACTCATCATCTTTCAGCTTCAGTTTGTGTTGAATCTTTTCAGGTGGAAACAATATTATAGGTGGTCTTGTTTTTGTTCCCATTTTAGAAATTTTAATCAATTGATGTGAAGTGAAATAGTTTTTAGGAAAACCAAATACACCCAACCCATTGTCAAATCCTTGAGCATTTGTTACAAAGCAAGGTATTTTACGGTTCAATCTATTTACTCTCCAGCCATGAGACTGTTCGTATTTTATGTTTGCCATAGACAAAGAGTTTGGCGTTTCTTTCCAGTAAACCGTATTTGGAACTTTGATCACTTTTGTAGGCTTATTACCAAAAACACTTTCTATTGTTTTTTTGTTGAGTGCGATATCTTTGATTAGTTTTGCTACAGTTTCTGTATAGTAGATAGAATATTGTCGGTCAAGCTTCTGTCTTCCTGCTTCTGTTTTCTCTTGACGATATTTATTTGCTTTGTTTTTGATGTGTTTCAGTTTAATCGTTCTTTCTGGATCTTTGTGTATCACAACTCTATTTAAGTCAATTTTTCGCTTCTTTTCTATTAAGATATCTTGATAAACTTTTTCTTTACCTGTCGCATACTTATTCATAATGGTGAGTGGTATGCCCATATTCGTCCAATAAAGCCTATCTCTACTTGTTGGAGAGTAATCAGAGGCTTGAATCTTTTTAGGCTGTCTAACACCCAATTCTGAAGATATAATTTCTCGCCAGTATTCGTCCATAACGACATTTTCAAAAAAGAAGGGTATGTGAGGATTGTTCTGTATCTCTTTTATAGTGTTAAAAATAAACATGAAAGAGTTGAACAAGGAGGATCTTGGGTCTTCAAGCCCTCTCATTTTTCCACCTTTTGAAAAACCTTGACATGGGGAACCAGCGAATACTAAGTCTATTTTTGGAAGATTTTCATAGAATTCTTCGGATTCTTCTAAGGCAGTGATATCACCCCAAAATATGGTATTTGGAAAGTTTTTTCGAGTTACTTTCTTGGCTACTGGATCGATTTCGATAGCAATGTAGTTATCAACTTCAACACCAAGAGACTTTAAGGCTTGTTGTCCAGCTGAGATGCCATCGAAAAATGAAAGAACATTGATACCCATACTACTTCCACAAACCTGTTACGTTTGATTTTACAGATAGGACACCAGTATAACTCCAGAACAAAATAATCATTTCTTTTGGGGGCATAAAATTAGGAAGTAAAATTTTTGAATAATCTTTAGCCATTAATTCAGATATAGAGTTATCTTTTTTCATTGCGTTTTGATGCAAATAACTGGCAACCCTTTCAAAGTTATCATCGAATTGGTTTTTAAACTTTGGTCTTAGTCTACTGGTAATGTTTTTTGGGTTATAGTTCTGCATAGCAGGTTGTATATCAAATGTCCCAATCTTTCTAACCCTAGACTTTGAGAAATTTCCAGACTGAATTCTATTTTCACCTGCAAGATCAATATATGCTTTTGCAAACAATATTTGATATGGCTTTAAGTGTTCAGATGTTTCATTGTATTCTTTCAATGCGTAGTACGCTGGCAAATAATGGTATCCCTCTTTTCGAATAAAATCTCTAAGCACAAGTATCGGATTGGTTGTTGCTGTTTTCTTTGTCAGATTCGATAAAGAGATCCCCTTCATACCAACTGGCTTTAAGTTAACAAATGGTAGATTATACCAGTATGTAAACTGATTAAAGTATTCTCCCATACAATTCAGGAATTGACTCTTTGTCATTTCAACATAATATACATTAAAGTCTGAAACAACCATTTGTTCTAAGTTCTCTAAAAAAGCATCATACATTGAACTGTTTTCTATTGATGACAAAAACTCTAAGAACACAGCTGCAGTTGAATTTTCTGTAATATGAACACAACTGGTAATATTTTTTACAATAACAATCAATTTGGGGTCTATCTTATCCATAGATCCTTTGTAGATGCTTTTTATAGCACCTATTCCAATGGTTGATAATATTGCAATAATTGATGGGTTCATTTTGATTACGAAATAAGGTTATGGTATATGTCAAAGTAAAGTTGAGGACCGATGGTATCCGCAATCAACTGAGAAGTTTCAAGAGTGAATCTGGTATCAGGTTCTTTTGTTCTAATCATAAACAGAAAGTCTGGATCTAAATCTATAATAGCATTTGGGTTCGGTAACTGATGTTTATTTGTCATTAGCCAGCCTTGAATATCCATTTGTGGTGAAGTAATAACTTGTACATCTGATTGAGAAATAAGAGGTAGGTAAAACTTTATAGGGCACAACTTTGGATTGTACTTCTGACCTAGATTTTCTGCAACAAAAACCATTTCGTCTGTGTAAAAGTCGTTTGCTGAATTAATAAAAAAGTTTCTGGTCAGAATATCCATTACGTATTCATTTTGAAAAGGGTCTTTGATTAAGGTATCCCACATGTTAATCGGAATACCTGTAAAATTAGACATCTCTTTTTTAGAACCAGACATACCGACTTTAGCCGCAATCAATGCAGCCAATAGTCCCAATGTTATTTTGTTTCCGTTAGACATGTTATCGCTTCCTCAACCTTGGACCATCACCTTCATTAGGGAAGTTGATTTCTATGATTGTTGGACCATTTTGTAGAGATACATCTTCAGATTCGTCATAGTCACTAGTGTCCGACAGGTAATCATCTAAATCAGCCACAAAATTAATAACAAACAATGGATTATCACTGTTTAAAAGTAATTTATATGTCATTCTAATCCAACCATCTTCTTCCCATTCGCTGTTTTCTTCTTCAATGGTAAGATACACATTTCTCTTTCCAATGAAACGTTTACATCTTTGAAAGTATTCTTCTGAATGTTCAATATCGTTCAATATTATTCCTGCAATCGGATGCATAAAGTCACCTACAACATTATAACATTGCTCACCGTAGTCTTGTTGAACACTCTCTCTTCTTTCTTCAACGAGATCTTCTACATAGTAGCTTGGAACATCTTCCCAATCTTCCCAATCTTGCTTGTCTTCATCATCATCGTCTAACTGTTCATTTTCATCAAAATGCCATCGCTTACAATCATCTTCATATTCTTGTATTTGATCAATAGGATATTCAGGGAACTCTATAGAGGTTGATTCTAATTGAAATTCAATTACAGCAGTAGTCGGAATTTGAAATAGTTGCCTTTCAGTATTAAAGACTTGTGCGATTTCTTTTATATCTTCTGGTATACTTTTAATAACTATTTGAGTTCCCTGATTACTTTGAGTATACCCAGCGTGTTTTAGGATAACGATACTGGGATTGGGATTGTTTTTACCACCAATCTTGGACTTTGCCAATCCCAATAGAGCTGCTCCGACAATTGTGCCCAATGTAGTTTTATTCATCGACCACCTCTAAAGAAATTTGAACTCCAGTATTTTTCTTATTGTACTTCACCCAAAATTCTTCATTATAGGTGCTTGCGGATCTAAAGATAGCGTAAATGACTTTTGCTAAAGAGGGTATATCCAAATAATGAAGATCAAACTCTCCTTGAACTTG
>Ga0163109_10003604_pt1 | contig 11839 bp, 3 predicted proteins | sample CRUFie1St13metaG_FD_108704 | JGI IMG/M metagenome (GOLD analysis project Ga0163109, IMG submission 108704) | Marine microbial communities from the Costa Rica Dome - CRUD Field 142mm St13 metaG | ecosystem: Environmental > Aquatic > Marine > Oceanic > Photic zone | place: Costa Rica: the Eastern... | reverse complement strand
CACTCAGTATTTGAGGATCTTACTGTATGGGATGAAGCTAATATTAACAAATTGAATATTTACGGAGAGTCTTTATTTTTTGAAGATGCAAATTTTTTAAAAGATGTAAAAATTGATGGAAATTTAGACGTTAATGAATTACTTGTAAGAACAAGATTAGATGTTGGTGTAGGTGGAACGGGACTTAATATTGATGTTAGAACAAGAAATATTGGAATATTTACATCTCCTTCATCTCAAGGGACCAGACTTTCGTTTGGTGTTGATGAAGAAGCACTTAATGTTGATACAAGAACTAACAGAGTTGGTATATTTGTAAAAAATCCAGTACAAAAATTTCAATTTAATTCTGACGAAGATTCAACAGTTGTAATTACAGATGAAGGAAGAGTTGGAATTGGTAAAAAAAATCCAGAAAATGGAATATCCGGTCTTAATACTGCAACACAAGGAGAGTTAAAACTTGATATTGATGGGACTATCTCCATTTCGAGGAACATTTATGATTCTGCCGGTTCTCCTGGTGCAAATGGAGCATTTCTTAATCGTGATGAAAATGGTATTCGTTGGGTAACATTTGAACCTGCATTCTCTGAAGGAATTTTTATTCAGGACGAAGGTGTTTTCATTCCTATAGTTGGTGCGGCACAATCATTTACAGTTTTAAATTATGTTCAGATTAATAGTCTTGGTTTAGGAACAGATACAACTATTCCTATCCCCGACCCATCTAATCCTCTTGAAATAGCAAGAATACAAACACAAGATTTATGGGGATTTATAGGAGCTGGAAATAATGCTCCAATATATCGACAAACAAATGTTGGTATTGGGACCACACAATTTTCAGAGAAACTTACAGTTGCAGGGAATTCTAAATTAGTAGGTGTTGTAACAGTAACTAGTGATTTATTTGTGGATGGTGCTCTGGATGTAGATCTTCAAACAACACTTAATAATACTTTAGACGTTGATGGAGATACTACGTTAAATGCTACTCTTGATGTTGATGGCGCTACTACACTCAATAATACTTTAGACGTTGATGGTGCTACTACACTTAATAATACTTTAGACGTTGATGAAGCTACTACACTCAATAATACTTTAGACGTTGATGGTGCTACTACACTTAATAGTACTTTAGACGTTGATGGACTTTCCACATTCAATGATACAACTGATTCTTCATCACCTTCAAATGGATCTGTTCAAATTGATGGTGGTGTAGGTATAGTTAAGAAATTGTTTGTTGGTGGACAAACAGAAATACAAAACACTGTCGATTCTAGTGATAAAGATACAGGTGCTTTAGTGGTTGAAGGTGGTGTAGGTATTGAAAAAAATCTAAATGTTGGTGAATCTGTTAAGGTTCAATCTACTACTAATTCTACCAATAAAGATACCGGTGCTTTAGTGGTAGAAGGTGGTGTAGGTATTGAAAAAAATCTAAATGTTGGTGAAAATGTTATAATTTCTGGGACATTAGAACTTGATAATGCACTCTTAGATATCAATCAAGAAAATGGCACAGGTGTATGTAAAGAGGACTATAGACTTGCATCAGTTGGAACGGGAGTTTCATGGAGACCTTCGGGTGTAGAGACACATAACACTATTTGGGTCACTAAGAATGGTTGTGATACAAACAGTGGATTATTGGAGGGTGATGCTAAGGCAACTGTTGGTGCTGCTGCTACAGTAGCATTTGCTGGAGATACCATCAAAATTCGTCCCGGTCGTTACATAGAAAATAATCCTATTGGATTAAGAACAGACGTTTCGGTAACAGGAGAGGATTTGAGACTTGTTACTATCGAACCACAAAATCCAACTTTAGATGTTTTTTGGGTTAGAAGGGGATGTCTGATTGAGAACTTAAACTTTTCTGGTGCAACAGTTGGTGTTGCACACACGGGATGTGGTGCAGTTGCATTTCCAATAACGGGATCAAATGCAAATGTAGGATTTCTTGATTCTGGACCAGCAACAGAAGGTCCTACTCAGAGGTGGAGATCACCTTATGTTAGAAACTGTACCAATTTCATGACAGGAAGTACTGGCATGAGAATTGATGGAGATGATGCAGCTGCATCAATTGATGGTGCCAATCTAAAATCCATGGTTTGTGATTCATTTACTCAATATAATGAAAATGGTATTGGTGTATCTCTTTCTAACAATGCATATGCTCAATTAGTTTCTATCTTCACTATTAACTGTGACATAGCAATCTATGCTGATACTGGTGGGCAATGTGATCTCACAAACTCTAATTCATCATTTGGTAATTTTGGTTTAGTTGCTGTTGGTCTTGGCAGTACACAATTTACTGGTAAAGTAAGAGATGATGTTATTCCTGGAGATAATTCTGATGTTATTGTTGGTACTGGTGTTACTGATTTGGAAGGTGATTCTAGAAGGCCATTTGATGGGCAGGCATTATACTTTAAAATTGATTTAGATAATTATCCAGATGCTGTTGGAAGTGGAAGAATTACTGAACCACTACAAGAACTTTCTAAAATAGTGGTTACAAATGGAGGTAGTCCAGGTCAATTTAGTCAAGCTAATCCACCAGATATTCTTATAAGAGATATTGATGGAATTGTTTTACCTAAAGGTCCTCAAGGAATTATAGCAGAGGCAAGTGCTAATGTGAGCACTGCAGGAACTATAACATCTATAGATGTTATTAACTCTGGTAGAAACTATCTATCATCTCAAAACATAGTTGTGGATATTGATGGAGATAATTTAGGATTTGCAACTGCAATAATGGAACCAATTTATTTTACTGTTTCGGAGGCAACTGATAATCGTAATGATCCTGCAGGAATTACAACAATTACTTTTAATGAATTTGTTCCTTATGAATTATTTGCTGGAGATCCATTTACATTACAAAGAATTAGTCGTATCCTGACAAGTTCTCATTCATTTGAATATGTTGGTTCAGGCACCAGCATAAATAGTTCGTTACCTTTTGAAGGTGCCCTTCCTATTAAGGAAAATGAAATTGTTGCATCTAAAGGTGCTCAAATTCCATTTACTTCAACAGATCAAAAAGGTAACTTTGATATCGGTCAAGGCATTCAGGTCGATCAAACAACATCAACTGTTCGAGGAAGAGACTTTAGTAAAGCTATTCAGGCAGAAGTAACACCACTTATACTTGCATTGAGATAATATGGCAGTAGCACCACTTAATAAATTTATTACAATAGCACTTCCAGTAGGACCAGGAGAGCAAACTGTTTATACAGCACCTACCGGAGTTTCTTCTATTGTTCTTTATGCTTCTGCTTCAAATGTTGGTATAGGTGAAACATACCCCAGAATAACTTTTACTCATAGAAGAACAAGCACGGCATCTAAAACTTCAGGAAATGTAAGAAATACTAGAGTCATAAAAAATGCAGAAATACCCCCAGATGATGCATTAGTTATAATTGACGGAAGACTAGTCTTAGAAAGATCTGCATTGCTAAGAGATTCCATCGTAATAAACGGTGTTCAATCTGGAATAACAACTATAACAAATGTAGATTATGATAATAACACAGGATTGACAACTGTTACTACTACTCATAGTCATGGATTTAGTGTAAATGATGAAGTGACTATGAGTGGTATTGCATTTACATGTGATGGATACAGTGGAGGAATAACTACGAGTATTTTTCCAGAACCACAAAGAAGTTTTACTGTTGAAAGCATAGTAGATAATGTAGGTACATCAAAAACTTTCACAGTAGATGCTGGAGTTGTTCTTGGAATACCACATAGATATGTTTCAGCATTACATCAATTTGTTAGTGCCGTAACAAATTCTGTTACTGTAATTTCTGGTAGTGGAGGTCCATTTACTCCGACAAATGCTGATTATAATGGTGATACGGGAGTTCTTGTATTGACCATACCTGGACATGGATTATCGAATGGAGATACAATAAGTATTGCTAATTTTGGGATAACTTTTAAATGTAGTATGGATAACTTTGTAACAAATCATCCATATCCAAGACCAACTGATCCAGCGTCAACATCAAATAGTCAGTTAAATAATGGTGTATTAGCAATAACAAATTCTACTACTGATACATTTCAAGTAAATGTTGGTGTTTCTCCTAGTGGAGGTAGAGTCGGACCTCTTCAAATGGAACTCATCATGAGTATCTTAGAGAATAGTACTACGTAATAATATGCCAAAGTTTATATCAGGTCGTTACAAAAAAACTCCACAAACTGGTTTAACATCCGACAGATATAGATATTTGTCTCCAGGAGATGCAGAACCAGATTTGGGTGATCCAATTATTGGACCATCGGCATATGATCCAAATTTAGTTCCCGCAGGCAATCAATTTATTATTGTTAATGTTGAAGGGTATCCTGGAGAAAGATATTGGATTCCAAATCAAGGTGGTATCATTCCTGGAAGTATTAGTGTATTTGAGGAGACTACTCTTGTTGGTGGATTGAGTAGTACGACACAATTAAATTTCGAAGGAAGTGCAATTACAGCAATAGGAGATGGAACAGGAGGATCTAATCCTGGAGTTGCTGTAACTATAACCGTAGCACCACCTGGAAATAATAATTCAGTATTATTTAAAAATAATAATGATTTTGCAGCAGATACGAGATTTACATTTAATGATGGATTATTTGCTGCTGGAGATAGAATTACTGTAGGAACTGGTGGAACAGTTATAACGTCTTTGGATAATGGTTTAGTTGGTATTGGAACCACTAATCCAACTCAAAGACTTCATCTTAACGATGGTAACTTTAGAATTAGTGGAACAATTTATGACTCCCTCAATCAACCAGGTAATACAGGATATATATTAGTTAAAGGTGCAAATGGAGGTCTTGTATGGGTTTCACCAGATACAACTCAATCAGGTGCTGGTGGAACTATAGGGCAGATTCAGTTTCATAATAGTGGTGGTCTTGTAGACGGTGCAGATAATTTTTATTATGACTTTAATAATAATCGTGTTGGTATTGGTAGTACTATACCAAGTCAACTATTAGATGTATTGGGAATATCTACCTTTAGAGGTGATGTATTCATTCAGAATTTAACAGTAACTGGTGATTCTGAATTTAAAACAATAGACGTAGATAGATTATCAGATCTTCAAGATGTAAGAGTTTCTGGGGTATCTACATTTAATGGCAATATTGATGCTAATGGTAATTTAGATGTAGATGGTGTGACAGACCTTGATGATCTTAATGTATCAGGGTTTATAGAGTCAACAAAATTAAATAATAATGTTTTAGGTAATGTTAATAGTGGTGCTGCTCAATTTGATGGTGGTGTCGGTATTGCCAAAAACTTAACTGTTGGTCGAGGAATACAATCTGTTGATCTTAATATTACTGGCGTTGGAACTATAGCTAACTTTGATTTTGGAACAGGATTTTTTGATAATATCATTGTGACCGGTGTCTCAACTCTTGGTAATGTTGTAGTTGAGGGTGGTGTTGTAAAAACAAAACCAGGAACAGGAAATTTAACGATTGACACTGACGGATCATCATCTGTAGTTATTAATGATGGTGTATTAATAAACAAAACTACTAATTCTACTAGTAAAGATGATGGTGCTTTAGTTGTTGATGGTGGTGTTGGTATTGAAAAAGATGTTTTTATTGGAGATAAATTAAACGTAATTGGAAAATCTACACTTACTGGTATTGTAACGACTGGTACTGATCTCTATGTTGGTGGTGACTTATATGTAAATGATGATATTGTTTTTGATAATCTTTCAGCAAATACAGGAACATTTACAGATTCATTAGATGTTCAAGGAATTACAACAACTGAAATCCTAAAAGTAGGGACTAACCCAATAGTCAGTATTTCTGCTATACTTGACGAAGATGATATGTCTTCTAATAGTGATACTGCACTTGCTACTCAACAGTCTATTAAAACATATGTTGATAATCAAATAACATCTCAAGATTTAGATTTTACAGGTGACAGTGGATCGGGTTCTATTGATTTAGATACTCAATCATTTGCAATAAACGGAACTGCAAATGAAATAGAAACATTAGCATTAAACCAACAACTTACGATTGGATTACCCAATAACGTTACCATAGCAAATAATTTGACGGTAAATGGTAATACCACACTTGGAAATGCTGATACTGATAATTTAGTATTTAATGCTAAAATTGATAGTAATATAATACCAACTAGTAATAAAGATCTTGGTTCTGTAAATGACAGATGGAACAACGTTTATGCGGATAACATTTTCGGATCATTAAGTGGAATAAGTACGGGTTCTGATAGAATAAGAGTAGCAGAAAGAGATACGAACGCAGATCATTATGTGACTTTTATCAGCAGAGATCCTGATAGCAACTATGAGGAATTGTTTGCTGATGATGAATTAAAATATAATGCATCTCTTAATAGATTAAACGTAGGAATATTATCTGCAAGTTCAAATTCAACACATGTATTTGGTAGTGGAAATACTCAAATAAGATTATTTCCAGGTGGAGGTTCTGGAACTGATGCAATGTTCCATATTAAAACTTCTAATGGTGATCATGATGGTATCCTGTTGGATATGGATGATGACCAAGGAAGTAATAATTTCTATGCATTAAACATTAGACTTAGTGATTCTCCTCAAACTCACACAGATAATACTAATACGAAATTCTTAGTCAATGCTGAAGGAAATCTTCTTATCAATCGGGGAGCAACTTTAGATACTAATTATTGGTTGGATGTTAATGGTGCTGCGAGATTTGCTGCCAATGTTGATATAGGTGAATCAAGTAGTGATACTTTAACAATTACTTCTAGAGTAGATAGTAATATCATACCTTCGGCAGACTCAACTTATAATTTGGGAGCAGCTAATCTTTTCTGGTCAAATGTTTATGCTGATAATTTTGTTGGAACAGTAACAGGAGTATCAACCGGTTCTAATAGTGTTGCTGTATTTGAGGATGACACTGCCGGACAAAGATATTTAACATTCATTAAGAATGATCCAGATAGTAATTTTGAAGAAGTATTTGCTGATGATCAATTAAAATATGATGCTTCATCTAATGTTTTAACAGTAAAAAATATTTCTATTGAGCAAGATTTATTTGTTAGTGGAATTACATCTACAACTAGATTGGAAGTAGGACCTAATATTACAACAGTTGGTATTACTTCCATAGTTGACGAAGATGATATGATTTCTGATAGTGTCACCGCACTTGCCACTCAACAATCAATCAAGGCATATGTTGATAATCAAATAACGTCTCAAGATTTAGATTTTTCGGGTGATACTGGATCAGGTTCTATTGACTTAGATAGTGAGATTTTCGCAATAATTGGAACAACAAATGAAATAGAGACATCAGTTCCTAATAATGAAACTCTTCGAATCGGATTACCTGATGATGTTGTCATAACAAATACTCTAACAGTAAATGGTGATACAACACTTGGATCTGATAATGGTGATGATTTAACAATAAATTCTGAAATTGTCAGTTCTTTAATACCAAAAACAAACAATAATATTAATATTGGTTCCTCTCTGAAAAAGTGGAATACTGTTTTTGCAACAACATTTAATGGTCAATTTATTGGAAATGCTGAGACCGCAACAGCATTAGCTAATGCTCAAAATTTCAGTATTGATGGAACTGGTGGAACTAATAATATTGGTGAGATAAATGCTTCCGAAGTATTATTTGATGGAACATCTCCCGTAGTTTTAGATGGTAATTTGAAGGCAATAACTGGATTCAATCCAGGTAATAGCACAATTGGAGACTCCACTAATATTCCAACCTTTAAGGTTAACAATCAAGGATTGATATATGAAGTAGGAACAGTTGGTGTTAATTTTTCCACTGCAACTGTTGCACAATCTGATAAGGTAAAAGTATCTCAGGATGATACTACCGGAGTACGTTACTTATCATTTATTAAGAATGATGCTGATGGAAGTTATGAAGATGTATTTGCTGATGATCAATTACAATATAATTCGTCTACTAATACTTTAGCTCTTCAAGAAACTGGTTTTAGAGCAGAACTTGATCCAAAATACGTGGTGATTGGTAAAGGTAATGGTTCTGTTGCATTAACCATTAATGATAGTGAAGGTGATGCAAATATTACTTTTAATCATCAAAATGGTATTCCAGATATAAATGGAAATTCGGGAAGAATACGTGTAAATGTGGACAGCACTTCTTCTGCTGAAATGGGATTTGAATTGAAAGAAAATGTTGTTAGTGGTGCTGATGAAGAATTAACTAGAATATTTACGGCAAAACCAGCATCAGTAACTCCGGGTAGTAATAATACAATTGATCTGGGTTCAGGCAGTCTTAAATGGAAAGATGTTTATGCCACTACATTTAATGGAGCTTTTCAAGGCACTGCAGACAATGCAGATCAATTAAAGATAGAGCAAGGAACTACTGATACAAATCATTATATAACATTTGTTTCTACTAATCCCAATGATAGTTATCAAACTGTGTATGGTGATAGTGATTTATCATATAATCCAGATGATAATACTGTTAGGATGGTTAGATATAAGGGAAATCCTTATGATTGTGTTCCTGCATATAGTAGTACTGACTATAATAGTATAGTCTGGGATACAAACGAATCTGCCATTAAACTACAAACTAGTGGAAGTGACGTAACAATTGGAATGGCATTCCCTGCATTCAGGGTAGATGTAAATACTGGCCAAACATTTAAACTATCTCTCCAAATTAGATCCGATACAAGTTCTACTAATGGTGTTTATATTAGAGTATATGAATATGATTCAGAACTTCCAGATGGAAAAACTCACGTATCAAATAATGCAACTAATCCTGTAGTACAGGAAGATACTAGACAAAAAGGTCTTTCTCCAACATATGAAAATCAACCAGGAAATACTAGTTGGCAAACAATTAATTTTGATTATACACCAACTACTACAGCAGTTTGGGCTTCTGTTGTTGTACTTAATTGGACTGGATTGGGAACAAATGCTCTTTATGTTAGAGACCTAAAACGTGAATCTGTCATTGGTCAAGTAACATCAGCTCTTGCAACTGATCTTGCTGGTGGTACTGCAGGAGATCTTTTATACCAAGATGGGTTAGATTCCACTGCATTCTTAGCAGATCCTGGATCAAGTGGTGATGGATACCTTTTAAAATGGGATAATGCTAATGTTAAACCTGCATGGGTAAATCCAACAAGTCTTCCTGGAATAGGATATGATTTAAAAGCAGTGCAAACTGATGGTACTAATACTGATCCAGTAATTAGATTAACTGATGGAGTATCTAATGATGATGTTCAAATAACTGGTGGAAGTAACATTACAGTTAGTAGAAATTCTGATTCGCAGATAACTGTTTCTGCTCTTACCGGTGCTGGATTAGGTGTTGATACTTCAGTTGATGATGTATTAAAGGTTGAGACTGGAAATATTGCTGCTATTGATCCAAATGATGATAGGATTGTATTCTATGACAATAGTGGAGAGAAGTTAACATATCTTGATATAGGAACTGGATTATCAATTTCTGGAACCACTATTAGTGCTACTAGTGATGCTGGTAAGACTTATACTCTACCACTTACTACGAATAACGGGGGATCTGGAGTCGGTGATGCTACTTGGACTTTAACTGATGATTCAGGAAATACAGATCCGGTCACATTATCTGCAGGAGCTAATATAACAATAAATGGTTCTGGATCTAATTTTACAGTTGCTGCTGTTGCCGGTGCTGGATTAGGTGTTGATGCTTCAGTTGATGATGTGTTAGGAGTTTCTGGTGGTAGTATTAATGCTGTTGATCCAAATGATGATAGGATTGTATTCTATGACAATAGTGGAGAGAGGTTAAGATATCTTGACATAGGAACTGGATTATCAATTGATGGAACTACATTAAATGCTCAAGAACAATCTGATACGACTTATCAATTGAAAGTCAGAAGAGAATCTGATGGAGGTAACGCAGGAAACGATACAAATCCATATCTATTTTTAGATGCTTCTAGTGGAACTGATGACTCTGTTAGACTAGTTGGTTCGGGTGGAGTTACTGTAAGTAGAAATAATGACGGACAACTTACAATTAACGGAACCAATGCTGGTAGTGGTCAATTTTTCACAGGTATGATTATAATGTTCTCCGGAACATCAATACCTACAGGGTGGGCTTTATGTAATGGTGCAAATGGTACACCTGATTTAAGAGGAAGATTTATTGTTGGTGCTCAATCCGCAAGTAAAACTGGAACCACCGACCAGCCAGGTCCTGGTTTTAATTCAAGTAACGGAGCCATTGCATCTACTTATGAACCAGGTGATATTGGAGGAAGCACCGCACACCAATTAACCGAGGCACAATTAGCATCGCATGATCACCCTATTGGTAATCATAGTCACAATGTTGGTAGTCATACTCATAATATAGGTGAACATAGTCACAATATTGGTAATCATAGTCACAATGTTGGTAGTCATACTCATTATATTGGTGGTCATACTCATAGTGTTGGTGGTAATACGGGTAACCAGAGTAACAGCCACTCACATGATTATGCAAGACCTAACATCGATGATGGGGGAGATTCCGGGTCACCAGTTGGTAGTGGTGGGCAAATTGGATCTAATTTCACAAACAATGCAAACACAGGCAACCAGAATCAAAATCACAGCCACAGCATGGACGGAACAGCCAATGCTGTATCGGGTGCCAATAATAATGTAACTACTGGAACTACAACTAACACTGGCAGCAATACCGGTAATCCTAATGACACTAACAGCAATACCGGTATTCCTAATGCTCCTAATAGTGGAAATCAATTGACCGGTAATACTACTAACACTGGCAGCAATACCGGTAATCCTAATACTCCTGATTCTTCCAATACCGGTGATGCTGGCAGTAATCTATATCACGAAAATAGACCACCATACTATGCATTATGCTATATCATGAAAACTTGATTAAATATGCTATACTAAAATTACTGATGAATTTCTGATGAAACTTTTTAATATTAATATAACAAGAAAACCTCTACTTTCAGATTTTATATACATAAAAAATAATGCATTACCAAAATCATTTTGTGATAATGTTATTGAAAAATTTGAAAAAGATGATAGGAAGTATCAAGGAACAACTGGTGGTGGTGTTAATTTAGATGTTAAAAGATCCTTAGATTTGTTAATCAGTAATCTTGACGATTGGAAAAATTTTGATGAGGTATTTTTTAAATCTCTAAACAAACATTTAGATGAATATTGGAGACAAGTTCCAAAATTGTTTGGAAAAGGTGAAATGGTATCTAGAAAGGGAGAGGATACTGGATATCAAATTCAAAAATCTCAACCTGGAGATTTTTACACATGGCATAGTGATGCGATGAATGATAATAATGGAAATTCAAGAGTTGTTACATTTATATGGTATTTAAATGATGTTAAACATGATGGATATACTGAATTTATAGGTGGAACTAAAATTCAACCAGAAGCAGGTAAAATTGTAATATTTCCTGCCACTTGGGAATATCTTCATAGAGGTTTTCCCCCCAAGTCAGAAATAAAATATCTCTGTACGGGATGGGTTTATTAGACAGTTCCTCAATTGGCACAGTTGACACCGTTGCCTGAATGCTCTATAATAACAAGGTAAACAACCAAGGCACCATGCAAGACGAGTTTCTCACACGTTGTGTTGTAGACCCTACCAGACGCACAATTTATCTTTATTCTAGTGAAGGAGACACCAAAGATATTGT
>Ga0163109_10003603_pt1 | contig 11839 bp, 14 predicted proteins | sample CRUFie1St13metaG_FD_108704 | JGI IMG/M metagenome (GOLD analysis project Ga0163109, IMG submission 108704) | Marine microbial communities from the Costa Rica Dome - CRUD Field 142mm St13 metaG | ecosystem: Environmental > Aquatic > Marine > Oceanic > Photic zone | place: Costa Rica: the Eastern... | reverse complement strand
ATAAACATCATTATATTTTCTAAGTTGCTGTTTCGAATTAAATAGATTCATATTTGTAGTATTTTTATAACAATATAATTTTAGTGTTTTCTCTAAATTATTACAATATTTATCAACCATCTTAGATATAAGTTTTCCTAGAACATTAGGATGAAACTTAATAGTAATATCTATTATTGCATCAGTGCTCATATCTTTAATATTTTTGATTATTGCTTTTTTATTCTTCTTACTTTTATCATCCATTAATACTTCTAGTTCTTCAATAAATTGAGTTGTCCATTTACCGATAGGTAGTTCAGTTACTCTAATTGAATCAGAACTAATTACTTCATATTTTCCTTTTATTAGATATCTAGTTTTATCTATTTTTATTATATCTCCTTTAAAATTTTCATAATATGGTTCGATATCAATATTAGTTTCTACTTTATTAATTTTATTAATCAAATATTTAATTATCTTCTCTGGATTATAACACAAGCCTTCATAACTATATCCAGTTCCAATACCTTTTCCACCATTTACCAATATCATCGGAATAATCGGAACATAATAATCTGGTTCGATTGAATCGCCATCATCATCCAAATAATTTAATAGAGGTAGATCTTCACTAGGATACAAATATTTTACTATTGGATTTAACATTGTAAATATATATCTTTCACTAGCATGATCTTTTCCTCCCATCAGCCTCGTTCCAAACTGACCATTCGGCATTAACAAATTAATATTATTTGAACCTGTAAACCATTGAGCCATTCCAACAATCGCTTTATTAAGACTCATTTCACCATGATGATATCCAGAATGTTCTGAAACATATCCAGAAAATTGAGCTACCTTTATTTCATTAACTAAGTTTCTTTTTAGAGCTGAAAACAAAATCTTTCTAAGACTAGTTTTAAGTCCATCAATAGCATTTGGTATACTTCTTTCACAATCATATTTCGAAAAATGGATCATTTCTTTATCTACAAATTCTTCATAATTTACTTTAGATTTCAATACATCAATAACATTATCTTTATCATAATTACCTAACCAATCTTTTCTATCATCTGCTCTATGTTTATTAAATACTTTATCTATAGCATTATCTGAATCATCTCCTGTATAATTAAATGAAATGATTTTTTTATGTTTGAAATATTCTTTAAATTCTTTTCCAGTGCTAGTGCCAAGACCTTTATAATATTTAATTCTCCATCCTTTACCATCATTATTTTGTGTTTTCCATTTTGTATATGACGATTCATTATAGAATGATAATATTCTTTTTCCTTTAGTTGCCTTAAGAATAGGAGTGTTAATATAACCAATAAAATTATCTATTTTAAATAAATCATTCCATTGAGAATGAAATAAATTAATACATAATCCTTTGATATGGCTACCATCTAAATCTTGATCTGTCATAAATACAATCTGTCCATATCTCAATGACTTTTTAACTTCGGTTTTAGTATATGTTTTATTAGATTGTAGTCCAATAATTTTCTTAATATTTGCTATTTCTGCATTATCATTTATCTTTTTAATTGTCATATCTTTAACATTCATTAGTTTACCCTTAAGAGGGAAAACACCTATCGTATCTCTATCTTCTTTTGATAATCCAGACATAATTCCAGATTTAGCTGAATCTCCCTCACACAGAATTAGAATACATTTATCAGATTTACTAGTTCCCGCCCAATTAGCATCTACTAATTTCGGTATTCCTCTTAGCGATTTTAGTTTCTTACCATCACTTTTCTTTGAAAGTTTATTTTCCTTAACTTCGTTTAAACTTATTGCTGCTTCCATAACTCCCATTTTAGCTAGTTTATCTATGAATTTATCACTTACTTCACATTTAGAACCAAATTTCTTAATAGGAGTGTTCATACATTCTTTAGATTGACTATCAAACGACGGATTCTCAACTACGCAATTTAGAAATAACATTAATTGTTCCTTAATGGTTGTTTCTTTAACTTTAATTTTCTTTTTCTTTTCAATATAAGTTTGCATTTTTTTTGTAATTTGTTTTAGAATATAATCAACATGTTTCCCTCCTCTAAGAGTGCTAATACCGTTAACAAATGAAATATGTGTGAACTCATCAACTGGACTCAAACAAACTATATATTCCCATCTTTCATTTGATTTTTCATATATTCTTTTAGTTTCTGTCTTATCTCCTATATATAGATTAACATATTGATCAAAACTTCTCACTGGAACTAATTCACTATTAAATTTAACAGCAACTGACTTATCAGTAACTGCTGCAATATCATATGTTCTTTTCTTAAATAGACTAAACATAGTATCTGATATCTTAGTAATTCCAAATCTTTTATAATCCGGCAACCAAGAAACTTTAGTATAAGGCTTAGAAGTTGATGTTCTAATAGTGGGTTTCTTAATTTTAGATAAATTATTTTCGAATCGTTGTTTATATTTCTTCTTTCGGATATGATCTACTGTTTCAATTTCACCCCATAAAGAATAAATTAAAACCAACTTAAATCCAAATCCATTTTTACCACCAACTATTTTTTTTTCATTTTTATCATAATTAGTAGATGTTCTGAGATGACCAAATATCATTTCAGGAATCCAAATATTATATTCTGGATGTTTTTCAACATCAATCCCATTACCGTCATTGTAAAGAGTTATAATACCAGTTTCTTTATCAACTGTAATTTCAATATTTTTTACTGATATATTGTTTTTTCCTTTTTTTCCCTTCATCCTAATATAATGATCCCTACAATTAACAATACCTTCATCAAATAACTTATATGCACCAGGAATCCAAGTATAATTAGTATAAACAAATTTATTGTCTTTTAATATCCAATTCTTTTGTTCATCTTCATCAATCTGGCCGATATATGTATCTGGAGCATCTAAAATATGCTGAATATCAGTTTTTTTCTGATAAGTTTTAGACAAATCTTTACTAGACATTTTGATTCTTAAATATATAAATTTCTATTTAAATCTTTTCAATTTATATATTTACATTAATAAAAAAACCAATCTACCCATTCTTTCCAAACTTCATTCCAAGTTCTTCCTCCAACTCTTTCATATTCTTTTTCCAATCTCAGTTCTGCTTCTTTCAACAATCTTTTTAATTCTCTAATTTCTTCTTTAGCACAATTTAAAGGATGTTGGTAATTTTTAATCATAATAAATTAAAATTATATTTTTTTCTAAACAAATATTATAATGGTTAAAAGACATCAAAAAAAAGCTGATGGTAAATACCACGTTAAAGGTAAAAAATATTCGGTTCTTGTTGGAAGTAGAGCCCAGGTTATGCACGGAACTGCCTATAAAACTAGTGGAGGACTCACTAAATCTAATCTTAAAATGAATAAACACGGACGTGTCGTTTCTAAAAAGAAGAGCACTACTGCTAAAAAAGAAAAACGTCTTGAAAAGGCTGGTTATTTCACTCGCAAGGGTAAATTTGGCGCCGTTAAAAAAAGTGCCAAAAAAACTCGCAAAGCTAGACGCAAGCGTCGTTAATTGGACCAAAAGTCTTTTAAAATCTTATTATTAGAAATATATTGTAAATCTATCATTTTTACAATATGCTTTTCAAAATATTTCTTACTAGCTATATTAAAAATTTTAATATTCTTTAAAAAACTACAATAATATTTATAGGCTTTTGTAAAAGTAATATCATTATTTACTGTTTTACCAAATTTACTTAATATGCATTTATTTAAATCTTCTTTTTTATTCCAATTTATACTACGTATGTTTAGTAGAATCTTATTATCTATCAAAAATGTTAAATCGCTATAATAATAATTTAATAAACTTAAAATATCTGATTCTCCTAAATATATTTCTCTATTATAATATTCATTGTATAACATCGTTAATTCACTTACTTCTAATTCATCGTCTGATGATGATACTATATCTGAATTTATATATTTTTTAAAGGAAGTTATTATTTCAATGTTTGAATCATAAAAATCCATAAAATATTCATTGGTATCATTTTTTTTAAAATGTTCATCAAATAAAATATCTAAGTCAACCCTATTAGTTATATCATCAAATATATTTTTAGTCTCCAGAAATTTCTTCCATAAATAAAACATATCTTTCTTTAAAATTTTATATCCTTCCTTCTTTTCCATACTTAATTTAAAATCATCTATAATATTCAAGTAATTCTTACTTTTTAAGTATAAAATTTTAAATCTTAATTTTTTATTAGATCTTTGAATAATATATTTTTCAGAACTTTCATATCTATTTGAATAATGAACACTAACCGCTAAAATATTTAAAAAATTAAAATGGATAAAATCCATCCATAATTCTTGATTATTATGTAACATTAAATCTTTAAATTTTAATATTCTATTATCGTCTAGAGGATTGATAATTTTACTAGAAAATTTATTTATAATATTACTATCTTCTAAATTAAAATAATCTCTGTGTTGAGATAATATATAATTCAAAAATATGAAAGAATCTTTATGAGTATATATATTGATTGAATTATCATTTTTATTTAAAAAGGAATCTCCTAAAAGACATAGAAAATATTTAGATTCTTCTTTACTTTCAAACATCATTGATGTGAAATAATTTATTATTTTTTGTATAGTATTTGATTCTGGTAAACTATTTGATATTGAATTATCTTTTAATTGTTTAATTATTTCATCTTTTATTTCTACTTTAAATGATGATAAATTAGAATTTATATTAATTAATATTTTATGCCAAATATCATCTTCTTTTATTATTTTATAATCTTTACCATCATATTCTATAAATAAATCATTATTCTTAATATAATAATACACGTTCAAATTATCGTTTAAAAATTCTTCAATAAAATATTCTTTCTCTTTTTGATAATTATTTGTATTGGTATTATATTCTTTCTCCATTATTGTGTTTAAATTTTGAATATGACTATTTAAACTATTTAAAAGATTCTGATTGTCTTTATATTTATTATAAAGATCTAATATCGTTGATATAGATTTAGATACATTATCATTATTCATTTAAATATTATCAAAAATAATATTTAAATTATATTAATAATTATTTTTTATATTATCAAATATAGAATGATTTAATAATTGATAAATATTATATCTATATTTTAATGTAGTAATTGTCTTATTTATAAAATCTATGTATAATAATTTATCATTAGAATCTAAATCTTTAAATTCTTTATTAATTTCTTCTAAATTATATCTTTGTATTGGATTAAAAATATTTAGATTTTTTATTTCGAAACTATATGATTCTTGTGGAACTACAGTGAAAGGAGGGAAAGTTGTTAGTAACATCCAAAATATTATTCCTAAATTCCATAAATCTGTTTTATCTGTAGCTGATAAGGATAATAACATTTCAGGGGAAAAATATCCTAATGTTCCACATAATGCTTCTAGTGTAACATATTTACCTCCTTTATTAGATCGTTCAGATATTTCAGATAATCCAAAATCTATTATCTTTATTTTATTATTTCCTGAAATTATAATATTTTCTAATTTAAGATCTAAATGAAAAATATTATGTTCTTGTAATTCTATTATTCCTAATAATATTTGATAAGTTATATCTAATATTTGTGATAATTTTAACGCGTCATCTAATAAATAAAATAGTTCTCTACCACTTACATATTCCATCAAAATAAAATATTTATCTAGTGATTCATTATAATCATATATTTTTGGTAAGTAATTATAAGTTTTAAATGAATTCATAATGTTTATTTCATTTAACGCTTCTCTAGTATATTTTTTCTTATAAATAGATTTACAAGCATATTTTTGTTTTTTTATTATACATCTATATACTTCACAGGAATATCCGTCTCCGATTAAATTGAATGTTCTAAATTGATTTAATACTGATTGATTTATTTTAGGAGTTATTATTTTTACTTTTATATGATTTTCAACTTCATTTTCAGGAATTATTTTTTTTGATTTTTTTAAACAGCATAAACATTTATTCATTAATATAATAAAATATTTTATTTGAAATTAATAAAATGTTTATTTAACTATTTAAAAAGAAGAAATGTTATTACTTATATATGTCAAATAAATATGTTTTAGAAATTAAAACTATACAAATTCCTCCATTTAGAACATTAATGACAGCATTAAAAGATATTTTACTAGAGACAAACATTATTTTTCAGCAAGATGGAATAAGAATTGTTAATATGGACAAATCACATACTATTTTAGCGCATTTATTTTTAGACTCAACCAAATTTGAAGTATATAATTGTTCTTACCCAAAAATAGTTATTGGTGTTAATATGTTTCATTTATTTAAGTTGATAAATTCAATAGATAACGATGATACATTAACTATATATATAGAAGAAAATGATTATAATGATGGTGTTGTAGATAACTTAGGTTTAAAATTTGAAAATGGTGATATAAAACAATGCAAAGATCAAAAATTAAAATTAATAGAACCCGATGAAGATGATCTAGAATTACCACAAATAAAATATTCTTCAATATTAAACCTTCCATCTTCTGATTTTCAAAAAATTATTAGAGATTTGGGTAATTTATCTGATAGACTAGAAATTAAATCTGCTGGAAATGAATTAATCTTTAGTTGCAAAGGTCCATTTGCTTGTTGCACTTTAAGAAGATCCGAATGTGATGGAAATATGGAATTTATTCAGAAACAAGATGCTACTGACGTAATTCAAGGTGAATTTTCATTGAAAAATCTTGGATATTTTATAAAATGCACTAATTTATGTAATAATATTGAAATTTATCTAGAAAACAATCTACCTCTTATTGTAAAATATTCGGTAGCTAGTTTAGGTGAAATAAAATTATGTTTAGCACCATTACCATCTCATTAGTTATATTTGTATTGATAATAATAGTAATTTCTAAAACCTACATCATATATTGCATTATATTTAACATAATTATCCGGTAAAACCATATATTCAATTATTGTTTTATTTATTTTATTATACCTGATATGATATATCATTTTAATAAATCTAGTTTTTTTCCTAGAACTTGTATATATAATACGAGGACCTGTCATAGATACAACTGGTTTAGGTATTGAATACATAACTGAATTATATTTAATAATATTTTTATCATTTTTTAAATGTTTGCCTTGTTTTTTTATATCATGAAACATATATTCTTTTATTTTCATCCAGATTTCATTTATAAAAAACATTATATATAATAATATTATTAAATTGATTTAAACTTATATTATCAACATACACTAAATTTATTTATGACTGAATATAATACTGATAGTTCTTTATGGTTTATAACTACATTTTATGGAGTGCTTCTATTTATTGTTGTATTAGTTATGATGCAAATTAAATATATTGATTACAACGATAATTTCAGAAAAAACAATAAGGTTCCTATTGATAATATAACAAATTATTATTTAGATATAGGATTAAATAAAGATGAGGCTTTAGTTATGACAAAAATATTTAAACAATTAAAATTAGAATGTGCTAATTTAAGTAATGATGATAAAATTAATAATTATTTAGATAATACACTCAATTACAAACAAAATTTTTATAATAAAAAATTATATAAAAATATTATCAAAAATACATTAAAATCTAAGATCTAGATATAAATTCAAAATGACCTCTATTTGAACGAACATTTAATGTTCCTCTAATATTACCATCATATTTATATCTTATATTACAAGATAAATATCTATGATTAATGTTTAACTTAAATAAAGAACATACTAATAATAAAAATCCATCACAAGTTGAAGTAAGATGTCCATTATAAATACCTCTAATATCATAGTTTTTTATCATTTCCATATGTTCTTTTATTTCTTGTTTTTTTAGTAAAAATCCATTCCATCTAACATTTTTAAATATATCAAATTCATTTTTTGTTTTTAAAAATGTAATGAATGCTTCTTTATTTTTGTTTAAAATATCATACAAATTTAAATCTTCTTTTTGTAACCCGTTTAATATACCATCCCAGAAACATGTCATTCTTATAAATATACTAAAGATTTAATTTTTTACAAAAAAAATATTTAATAATATGACTTAAATAGGTGTAATATAATTTTATTAGTATGGAAAAAATAAAATTATACGATGAATTAGAAAATGATTCAGATGAAGAATATGACAATAGGGGTATTTATACTAGTAATTATTGTAATTGTTTAATTGTTTTACTAAGCATGTCATTAGTAATGTATTTTATCATAATATCTATTTATTACTATTTTCAGTTAGATTACTATCAACCTTATAATATTAAAATATATAACAGAAATCCATATCATTTAACTTGGAATACTAACAGATTAGCTAATTGTAATTTACATTATAGTTACAATGCATATTCTTTTATTAATAATTCTACTAATTTTTATAAAAATAAGATTTACAATTATAAATCATATATTACTAATATTAACTATGATTATGTATATAATTTTAGAATAAAATGTGAATTTAATGAACAATCATATAATTCTCAGTACTTTCAATCTTTATTATACCCATAATTCAAGATATTTATTTATTCTATTATCTTGACACCATAATTTATATATATCATATGTAATACCTTGATTTAATCTATAAAAATTATTTTTATCTTCTAGAAACTCTTTGGGTATTAATTTTTTTTTAAAATTTGAGTATGGAATTATATAATCATTTCTCATATATCCTATTATACCTCCAGATATATCTATTGTTTCAACTTCATTATTTACTTTAATACTTCTACGATAGCTATTTGTTTTTGTATTAATGATATAATGAGATATTACTGAACGATGTTTCCATTGAATTGTCTTATACTGTAATTTTATAGGAAATTTATTAAATTCTTCACGCAATTCATTTATTTTTAATAACAATTCTTTATTTAAGTAAAATACATTTGCTCCTCCGTATTGATAAATAATATGAATTATAGACCAATGAATATCATTTATATTAATCATAATATATATTATTTATATTATAATTATTAACCCCATAATTCTATGTATTTAAATAATCTATTATCATAACACCATATATCTTCTATATCATATCGTTTTCCTAGAATTATATTTGTATCTACTGATCCCGATTTATCTTTAAAATAGTCTTTATTTACTAGAATACGCTCATCAATTATTTTTTTTTTGAAAGATTCATACAAAATAAATTCAGTATTTTTATTTTTTAAAACATATTTTCCTATTCTTCCTCTCCATAATTTAAAAACTTTTACATTATTTCTTTTTCTTTTTATTATATTTACTCTCCAATTATGAACATTCAAAAAATAATTTGAAAATGTTAATCGTTTTTCATATTCAGATATAGTATAATACATTTTAATAGGCTTTTTTATAAATTCTAATCTTAATTTTTGTATATATTTTAATGCATTTTTATTTAAATAAAAAATATTTGCTCCTCCATACACATATATTTTATATATAACTACCTCAGGCAATTCTATCATATATATAGTTCTAGAAAACTTAATCTAAATATATATTATATGGTAAAGAAAATTACCGCAAAAAAAATATTAACAGATGAAGAATTATCCGCTTTGAAAGGACATAAATTACCATCTAATTACTTTAAAATTATATTAAAAGAAGATGCTGACGTATATTCTGACGACGGCAATTTATTGCTTAGATTTAGAAAAAATGTTTTAAATAAAAAATTAATAGAAACTGCATATGAAAATATGATAGATCACGCTAAAAAAGTTAGCTCACAAAGAGGAACTTACGCTAATAAAGATGGACAAAAAGCACATTGGAAAACTAATGAACCTGTTCGTTCTAATATAATGGGATATTATGATACATTAAGTCTCAACTTAAATGCATTAATTAGAGATGCTGGTGTGAAAAAAACTAGCACTTGCAGACAAACTGGATTTACTGCAGATAATCCTGAAAAATGGGCTAAAATTGTTCCATTGATGCAAGATATTGATAAACAATACAAAAAATTATGTCCTTCTTATCATAAGAAACAATGGAAAGAAGCTAGAAAAACTCCATATTTTATACCTAAAACTGCATTCTCTACATTAACACTTAATCTAAATGTTCAAGCTTTACCTCATACCGATTCTGGAGATTTTCCAGATGGATTCGGAAATTTAGTAGTTATTGAAAAAGGAAATTACAAAGGAGGTTATACTGGATTTCCACAATATGGTATTGCTGCTGATGTTAGAACTGGTGATTTTTTAGCAATGGATGTTCATCAAATTCATGCTAATACACCTATAATAGGAGACGGTAGTCATCAACGATTATCTTTGGTTTCTTATTTAAGAAAGGGATTTGTCAAGAAATGTGCCGGAGATAAAAAAATAAGACCAGCGGATTATTTCAAAAAATTACGTGAAAAACTAAAAAAGAAAGGAGGAAGAAAAACAAAAAAACATAAAAGAAAAACAAAAAAACATAAAAAACATAAAAGAAAAACAAAAAAACATAAAAGAAAATAAATTGAAATAAAAATTTTTCATTTAATAAAATAAAACCATGAATAATTTTATTAAAAAATCCTTAAATATTGCTAGATCTCAAATTAGAAAACAAGATAGAAAATTCTTTCCTTGTCCTAGAATACCTTGTTATTGTGAAATTGTTGTTAATTATCCAGAACATACAATCATAACGCCCAATTTAATAAAAAATGCTAATAAATGTAAAAGAGAATATTATACAATTCAAAGATATGTTAATAAAGAAAATCCTAGAGATTAATAAAAATATTTTAGTATTATATAAATGAGTAATACATATCCATCTGAACCATTCATATCTCCTTTATCTCCAATATCTAGAATACAATCTGAACGCGAATTATTACCTGCCTCACTCCAACCGTCATATGATACATATTCAGCTATAAATGTATTTGATTCAGTGATAGAAAATCAAAATGATTTAAATAGACAAGTAGGTGAATTATTAATTAATCAACAACCACGTACTCCTACTAGACTTGAAATTTTAACAAATAGAGGAGATAATATTACTGATAATGAAATACAAGAATTAAGAAATATTCAAGAAGGTGAAACCAAAAATCCTAACGGTGGAAAAAAAAGAAGAAAGCGTAGAAAATCTAAAAAGAGTAGAAAAACTAAAAAACGTAGAAAAACTAAAAAGCGTAGAAAAACTAAAAAGCGTAGAAAAACTAAAAAGCGCAGAAAATGAATTATTCATTTTTTTCATCTTTAAAATAGTTATAAACATAATATCCTATACCTATTCCTATACTTGAACCTATTATTGTTTGTTGAATTGTATGACATCCTAAATATACTCGAGACCACATAATGTATATTAATAGTAAAGGAAATCCTATTATAGATAATGTTTTATATGTATCTGATAAATCACTATCTAATATTTTCATTAACATAAATGTTGAAAATACAGCTGAATTTTGAGAATGTCCCGATGGCATTCCATAAGATGTTGATATATTATCTTTACCAACATAGTATAATCCACAATTATTTGCTCCATGTGGTCTTCTTCCTAAACCTAAAATAGGATACCTTTTATTTCCCATTAAAGGTTTACATATTAAATTCTTTAATCCTCCATTAATTATTTCACTTAATATCATTGTTATGCCTAATATTAAAAAATCTTTATCGAAATTAATAAAATACATCAAAAATGATATTATTTGAACTATTAATGGATATATTCTCGCTACTACTAAAATTATATTATACGAATCTAACATATAATATAATTTTAT
>Ga0163109_10003601_pt1 | contig 11842 bp, 10 predicted proteins | sample CRUFie1St13metaG_FD_108704 | JGI IMG/M metagenome (GOLD analysis project Ga0163109, IMG submission 108704) | Marine microbial communities from the Costa Rica Dome - CRUD Field 142mm St13 metaG | ecosystem: Environmental > Aquatic > Marine > Oceanic > Photic zone | place: Costa Rica: the Eastern... | reverse complement strand
TTAAAAAATCATGGAACTGAAATTAATAGTTATCTTTCTTCAAAAATGAAAAGAAATGATTTAGTAATGGCCTTGTTAAAAAAGTCAATTGCTCATACAAAAGCAAGAATGCACTTCAACTCAGTTGGCGGACGTTTTTTAAGTCTGCCAGATTATAATTTTGGAATGTTTTCACACCCTAGTATTCTTTTTGATTTTAAATCGCAACTTCAAATAACAAAAAAAATAACAAATATCCTCAGTAAGTCTGACCATTTAGAAGTAAGAAGTAGTTTAGGTACATCGTTGAAAATGAATATCAAAGGTAGAAAGGCAAATTGTTGTCCAGGATTTGTGGATAAAAATCATTTGTTAGGATCGCCCCCTGATATTGAGACAAATATATCCCCAATTGAAGAAGAATCCAATGGGAAAATTATAGTTGATGGTTCAATTACAGTTGAATCAATTGGGTTACTGAAAACTCCTGTTGAGTTAGAAATAATAGATGGAAAAATAAAAAGTTTCAAAAGTAAAGATAAGATAATTAAAAAAAATATTGAGGAGATATTTTCAAATATTAAAAATCCAAAAGCATACTATCTAGCTGAATGTGGCATTGGCCTTAATCCAATGTCACAACTTACTGGTAATATGCTTACTGATGAAGGTGCTTTTGGATGTATACATTTTGGATTTGGATCAAATATTACAGTTGGAGGAAAGAATGATGTGCCATTTCATTTAGATTTTGTTATTAAAAAGCCTGATTTATTTATTGATGGTTTTAAGATAATAGAAAGGGGTAATTTAAGAGAATTACAGTATGCAACAAATTAGAAATTTTAATGAAGATTTTAATTCAATTTTGAATTTGTATCCTGAAAGGATAGCTTGTGAAGTTATAAATGGGGAAGAATTAATTGTTACTTATAATGATTTAGATAAATTAATTAAAAAGACCTTAAGCCTTTTCTCAGAATTAAAGATAAATAATAATGCGATAATATGTTCAATTTTACCTAATAGTATAGAGTCAATAATCTTATTTTTATCATGTATGAAAGGTGGATATCAATATGCACCTATTCATTCCAACTCAACACTTAGTGAAGTTAAAGAATGGGTTCAATTTTTAAATCCAGAATATATATTTTATGGAAATTATTTTGATGAGGATATTGTAAACTTTTTAGAAACCAGCAAAATAAATTGTTGTAATTTATCTTTAGATCTTATAGAAAATATTGATACAAAAATAAAAAATAAAGTACCTACAAATTCTGGCAAGCTATATATTTTTTCAAGCGGCACAACTGGAAAACAAAAAGCAATAATTCATGATATTAATAAACTTTGGTCTTCAGGATATTATTTTTTAAGATTACATAAACTTGATTTCAATAGTGACTTTAAAATTTGGAATTATTTATCGCATGCTTATTTAGGTGGTCTTTTTAATTTATGTTTAATACCTTTTTCAATAGGAGGCACTATAGTAATTGATGATAATTTTACCGGGAAGAATTTCTTAAGCTTTTGGCAAACAATAGAAAGATGCAATATTAATGCATTGTGGTTGGTGCCTTCAATTGTAAAGGGTTTAGTAAGTATAGGAGAAAGGATAAAACGAAAGAATAAAAATGTTTTTAATAAAATTAATATTGCTTTTTTGGGGACAGCTCCAATAGATAAAGAATTAAAAAATCAATTTTTGAATATTTTCAATATTAGACCCCTTGAAAATTTTGCTTTATCAGAGACTACTTTTATTTCATCCGAATTTAAATTTGGCGAAAATGATAACATTTCCAAATCTTCTGGAAAAATACTAGATTACGTGGACATAAAATTTAAGGAAATTGATTCCGAAATTGAGGGTTATAAATTATTAGTTAAAACACCTTTTCTAATGGAGGGATATCTAACGCAAGACCAAAAAATTGCCTTACCAAAAGATGAAGAAGGATTTTTGGATACTGGTGATATAGGTTATCTTAATAATAATAATGATTTGGTAATTACTGGAAGAGAAAAAGAAATTATTAAGAAAGGTGGTTACCTAATTTCCTTGAGAGAGATAGAAATAATTACTGAAAAATATCCAGGTATAATAGAAACTGCGGCCGTTAAAGTTGATCACAAATTTTATGGAGAATCTTATAAGTTATTTATAAAATTCAATCTAACTTTAGACAAAGTAAATATTAATCAGATAAAAGATTATATTTATGATAATTTAGCAAAATATAAATGGCCTGAGGAAATTGAGTTCATTGAAGAATTCCCTAAAACAATTAGCGGAAAAATTATAAAAAAAGGACTTATATAAGTATGAAAACTTCCATTAGTCATTTCTCGCCAAGATCAGAATCTATCCCAGAGGCTTTATCTATTTATATTAATGAATTAGTTTTTGAACAAAAAAGAAAAGGTATTGATTTGACTACTCTGTCTTTGGGAGAAGCTTTTTTTGATATACCAAAATTTGATTTTTCAGCAATTGATTTTGTTAAAGGATATCATTATTCTGATAGTCAAGGACTTCCAAAACTTAGAAATAATATTTTAAATTATTATAGGGATAATTTTAAATTTAGTTTTAATGGGAATGAAGATATTCTTATAACAGCAGGATCAAAAATAGCTATTTATCTTGCGATTATTGCAACTGTTCAACAAGGTTCTGAGGTTTTAATTCATGAACCTGCTTGGTTAAGTTATCAAGAACAAATAAGGTTAGTTGATGGGATACCAAAATTTATACCTTTTGATTGTTTGATTTCTGATTTTGAAGATTTTTTTACAAATAAAACTTCATTGCTTGTTATAAACAATCCTAATAATCCAGTAGGAAGGCTTTATACAAATGAAGAATTGCAGACTTTAAATGATATTTGTAAAAAAAATGGAGTTTGGTTATTAGTAGATGAAGCTTATAGTGATTTTTTAGAGCCAGGTTTATTTAAATCCGCGCTTTCTTTTGATAAGTCAATGGAAACAACAATAGTTGTTAACTCGTTATCTAAAAATATGGGTATGTCAGGTTGGAGAATTGGCTATGTTATTGCTCATAAAAATTTAATCAAGGAAATCCTAAAGTTAAATCAACACCTAATTACTTGTGCACCTACTATTCTACAACTCTATTTGATCAAATATTTTGACGATATTTTGTCTATAACTTTACCGCAAGCTAGAGATACCCTTTCTAAAAGGAATAGAATTATGTCACTAATAGATAAAATTGGTTTAGATGTTTTACCAGGAAGTGCTACTTTTTATTTTTTTATAAATATAAAAGATTATCCAAATTCTTCTTATTATTTATCACTTTTTCTACTTTATTATCACAAAATTTCAACAGTTCCAGGTTCAGCTTATGGAATAAGTACTGAAAGGTTCCTTAGAATATCTATAGGTACCGAAAGTGAAGAGAGAATATATGAAGCTTTGAAAGTAATTAAAAGTGTACTTAATAAAAAAATAGATATTGAAGATAAAGTAAATAAATTTTTTGAAAGAAATAATATTTCACATTTTAATTTCATTGACAATAAGAATTCTTAAAATAACTTTGATATGGATCAATTAAAAAAAAAATTATTTGTTTCAGATTTATTTAATTCAATAAGAAAAATAGATATTGACAAAAAATCACCTGTAGTAATTTATTCATCTTTTCTACCTATTTTTAAAGCCTTAAATTTTGTAGATAAAGAAATTATTGATCAATTTTTAGATTTTTTAATTGATCATTATGGTGACAGAGGAATTTTAATGCCAAGTTTCACAAATGGATATGATAAAAACAATATTTGTAACTTGGATAATGAGAAAAGTAACAGTGGAGTACTTAGTGATACTTTTAGGAAAAATAATAAAGTAATAAGAACCTTAAGTGCTTATTTCTCCTATTTATACCTTGGTCCATTAAAAGAAGAAATACTTTCATTATCTCCAGAATATGTTTGGGGACTAAATTCTGTTCTTGAATGGATTCAAAATAATGATGCAACTTTAATAATGGTTGGTTTGAATCCAACACAAAATAGTTTTCCTCATCGATTAGAGTGGCTTAATAGAGAATCAATTACTTACAGAGAAAATATACATAAAGAGGGAACTGTAATAAGGGAAAATAAAAATTACTTTCTATCTGAAAAATTATTTGCAAGAAAAAATGAATGTAATTTTGAAAATAATTTCAGTAAATTATTTAATTATATTAATAAAGATAAAATTAAATTTAAAAATTTTAATGGTATTTTGCTATCATGTTATAAATCTTCTGAGATTATAAAAAGTATTGATCCATTTGTAAAAGAAGATCCTTTTTTCTTGGTAAATTAAATAATTTAATGGATGATGTTAGATCAATTAAAAGAATATTAGATTTGATTGAAAAATATAGTGAAGTGAAAAATATTAGTGAAAATACTGAAATAATTACCTCAAATATTATTGATTCTTTTGCAATAATACAGTTAATTTTCGATTTAGAAAATATTTTTCAGATTAAAATTGAAGCCCAAGAATTAAATATTGAAAATTTTAAGAATGCTAGGACTATTTATGAATTTATAAAAAAAATTCCAAAATATGATTAAGAGAATTTTTTTAGGAAAGCATAAAGTTAATTTTGATTTTAATGAAGATTTATTCTTTTCTATTTATAGAAATGATCTCTTTGGAAAGGATTTAGGAAATATTCTAAATGCAGAAAACAAAGAAATATTTAGTATTAAAAGTAAAGATGTAATTAAAAACCGAGATAAGATAAGAATTATTATAAATAATATATTAAAAAAAAAGATCGAAAAAATAGCTTCTAAGAAAAAAATAAAAATTGATTCTACATTTTTTTTGTCAGATGGGTTAATTAGTTTAACTAATATATCTTGGTTTATTTACCTTATCTTTACTAGGATATTAGAGAAATATGAGAATAAAGAATTAGAAATAATATTGCCAACAAAGTTTCAAACTTTTCAAAGACCAAAATCTTCTTTTGAATTACATTCCTTATCACATAATGTAAATTTTATTGATTTATTAGCATATAAATTCTTTCTAAAAATGTGTCCATCTTCATGGCAAATTATTTTTAAAGAAAATATTATTGAAAATATTAGAATGCCCAAGGAAGAAAATATTAATTTTCTAGCAAGAACTTTTTTTGGACTTTCAAGATGTAGTAATGAGCAATTTGATATATTTAGTTCTTTCGTGTTGGGTATTTTTTTGTGGATAAAAAAGGTTAAAAGAACTAATTTTTATTTCCAAGATAAAAAAGAAATAACAGCCGTTGAGAATGCTGAAATTCCTGATAAATTCAATGAAATTTTTTCTGAAATTATTAATCAATTTTTACCAGAATATTTTTATTCTAATCTCTACAATGACTTTTATTTATTTTCTATGTTGCCTATATACAGAAGTGGCTATTCAAGATTAATAAATACATATTCAAATAATGATAGATATAATTTGTTTAATATGGTTGCTGTTAATAAAGGCGAAAAATTAATAAATTTTCAACATGGCCTTACATATGGAACAAGATTAATTATGGGTAAGGCTGAATTCAGGGAATACTTAATTGGCTTTTTTATATCTTGGGGTTGGAAATCACATGGAAAATTGGTGAATTCTCTTTTTAAAATGCCCTCCCCATTACTTTCGAAATTTAATATTCTTAGAAAAAAATCTGAAGTTAAAAATCATATTATTTTTGTTGGTACTGCAATGTGTTTATGTGAGATTTCCTTTACTTCAAAACCTTTGATTACTAATTTGCTTAAATATCGAGAAGATAAAATAAAATTTTTAAAAAATATTAATAGTGAAATTTTATCAAAGTTATCTTATAAAGGGGTCGATAGTAAGAATAACAACTTCTTGTCTGATTCAAAATATTTAAAAGAACATATAACTAATTTGAAAATCTGTGAATCTAACTTTAGAAAATATTTTGCTTGTTGCAGATTAGCAGTAATAGATCATCCAACTACTGCTTTTTCAGAAAGTATGACAGCAAATATTCCTACTATTGGATTCTGGGATTGTGATTATTGGTCTTTTACAGAGGAAGCAAAATATGAATTTCAGAAACTGAAGAAAGTTGGAATTTTATTTGATGATCCTATTTCTGCAGCTAATAAAGTTAATCAAATTTATCCTAATTATGAGGCTTGGTGGAATTCTGAAGATATTCAAGAAGTAAGAAAAGATTGGTGTTCAAAATATGCTCTCCAAGATAAAAATTGGTTAACAAAATGGATTTCTATTTTTTGATGTTATAAAATGATAAAATAAAAAAAAAGTAATACTTTTGAAAAATGTTTTAATTACTGATAATAAAAATTTATCAAATAAAAAAATTCATAAGTATAAATTTATTATTTCCTGGAATGATGATATTTATACCAATAAAGTAATTAATTTAAATCAATTTATTGATAATAATGAAATTCTTATTAAGGATGCATATATTAATTGGATCGAGTCAATTCCTTATAAAAATTATCAAAATGGTATTATCTTAGATGCTTTAAAAATAAATAAACATTTTAATTTTTGGTGGTCTACACATATTGCACAGAGGGATAATTTAAATAGATCAACATATATAAATGATATTATTAAGATTATAGCAATTGATTTTTGGATAAAAAAAAATAATATAAAAGAGATAACTTTAATTATTAATTCTAAGAAACTATTATTCAGTTTGAGGCAAATAGCCTCTTCTAATTGTTTAAAACTTAATGAATCCATTCTTTCTAAGAATATAAATATTCTTTTATACAAATTCTCTAAACTTTCCTACTTACCAAAGATATGTAATTCTTTTTTCAATTCTTTTTCGTGGTTTGTTGTCTATTTTATAAGTCGCTATCCATTGAGAAATGCTGGTTTAAGAAAATGGAAAAACAAAAAAATAGATATTATATTATTAACATATCTATTTAATCTAGATAATAATCATCTTGAAAGGAATCAATATAAATCTAATTATTGGGTTGAAATAAATAAGATTATTTCTGACTTAAAAATACATGCCGCAAATATTCATCTTTTTATACCATCAAAACAAATTAAAAATTCCTTTGCCGCGAGAAAATTTATTGATCTTTTTAATAAAGATAATAAGCATACTAATAATATTTCTTTGGATTCAAATATTAATTTCAAATTATTTTTTAAAGTATTTTTTTGTTGGGTAAAAATTTTGAAGAAATTTTTAATTATTAATAATTACTTTAAAAAACATAAGCTTTTCAAAATTGATTTTTCTTGGTACTTCAAAGATGATTTAATTCAGAGTTTTTTTGGTAAAAATGCAATTTTTTCTATTTATTCATATTATCAATTTAGAAATTTATTTTCTTTAAAAGAATTTAAAAAAAATACCCCTGTTTTTTATTTGTTTGAAAATAAAGCTTTTGAATATTCTCTTTTGTCCGTTCTAAATGAGAAAAATTTGAACCCAATTGCTATCTGTCATACTCCAATTGGTTTTTGGGATTTGAGATTTTTTAACGCAAAAAAGATTTTTAATATGCAAAGTAGGAGACCTTTCCCAAATAAAATAGGAATTAACAACCAAAGAAATTTATATGATTTGAAAAATTTTGCTAAAGAGGTTGTAAAGATCGAAGCACAAAGGTATTCTTATTTATCCATATCTTGTAAAAAAAATAATCTTATAAAATTCAATAGCTCATCAGAATTAAATAAAAAAATGAAATTTTTAATTCTTGGTGATTCTAATGAAAATTTCTTAAATTTTCATATTAATCTTATAAGAGCAAATATTTTTGCTATGAAAAAATTTAAACTGTTTTACAAGCCACATCCTATCAATTTAAGAAAAATTTATCTTGGTAGTAATGTTGATTTTGAAATAATAAACGAAAAAATTTCTAATATTGTTTCGAATTTTGATTTAATTTATGCCCCTTCAACTAGTTCATCTGTTTTGGATGCTTATTGTAGTGGTATTCCACTTATCTCAAGTGTTATGCCTGGCTGTCTTAATTTTTCTCCTCTTAAAGATAATAAGGATATAATTTTTGTTAGATCAAACGAAGAATTTATTATTGCTATTAAAAATTTCTTCAAAAAATCTAGTCCTAAAGTTAATGAATACTTTTTCTTAAATGAAGAATATAAACTATGGTTAGATTTGATAAAATCAAATTTGTAAATGAAAAATGAATTTTTTAATATCTAATTTGTTTAATAAAAACTATTTAAATAAAAAAGTAATTGTTACAGGTCATACCGGTTTTAAAGGTAGTTGGCTTTCAATTTGGCTCTATTTATTAGGAGCTAAAGTTTATGGGATTTCGGATAAAGTTCCCTCGGATCCTTCGCATTTTAATTTAACAAATAATGAATTTGTTGAAGATATTAGAATTGATATTAGATCTCAAAATGATGTTGTTGAAGTTATAAATGATATTAAACCAGATTTCATTTTTCATCTTGCCGCTCAATCTTTAGTGAATAAATCTTATGATTTTCCAAAATTAACTTGGGAAACTAATGTAATTGGCACAATTAATATGCTTGAGTCTTTAAGAAAACTGGAGAAAAAATGTATAAGTATTTTTATAACCAGTGATAAATGTTATGAAAACTTAGAATGGGTTTGGGGATATAAAGAAACTGATAGGTTAGGAGGTAAGGATCCATATAGTTCATCTAAAGCTGCCGCAGAGCTAGCTATTTATTCATATACGAATTCATTTTTTGCTGTAAATTCTAATATCTCTATAGCTTCTGCTAGAGCTGGGAATGTCATCGGTGGAGGTGATTGGTCTCTTAATAGATTAATACCTGATTGTGTTAGAGCGTGGTCTAATAATGAAAAAGTATTCTTAAGAAATCCTTATTCAACAAGACCTTGGCAACATGTTCTTGAACCTTTGGGAGGATATCTTTTACTGGGATATAAATTAGCTAATGACTATGCATTACATGGACAATCATTTAATTTTGGCCCACATTTAGATAAAAATTATAGTGTTATTGATGTGGTTAATCAGTTTTCAAAAACATGGGATATTGCTAAATATGAGATTGAAAAAGATATAGATAAAGAAAAATATGAATCAAATTTATTAAAATTAAATTGTGATAAGGCATTATTTTATTTAAATTGGAAATCATATCTAAATTTTGAAGATACAATTTCTTTAACCGCAAAGTGGTATCGCAACTTTTATGAAAAAAGAGAATTACCATTAGAGTTAACTAAAAAGCAAATATTCTTTTATTCAGAGATTATGCAAAATTCATTAAATTATTAATATATTCATAAAAAATGAATTCTATAAACAGTGTAAAACTTACAACTCTTAAGAAAATAGAAAATTCTGCTGGGGATATTCATAAACTTTTGAATTCTTCTGAAGAGGACTTTAAAGGTTTTGGAGAGATTTACACGTCAGAAGTTAAAATGCATTCAATAAAAGCTTGGAAATTACATAAATTTCATGATCTGAATTTAGTTGTTATTAAAGGGAAAGTAAAATTTGTTTTCTATGATGAGTCTAATTTTAGAGAAATAATTACATGTGAAAATAAATTAGAGAGAATATGCGTGCCTGCTAAATTATGGTTTGGTTTTAAATGTTTAAGTAATTCGACATCATTAATTTTGAGTTTATCAAATGAAGTTCATTCGGAGGATGAAGTTTTAAGAAAAGAATTAAAGTCAATTACTTATTGCTGGTAATTTATAATTAATTGAATTAATACGGTATTAATTAAAGCTCATGAAAGTACTTATATTGGCAGGAGGTTTAGGAAGTAGAATTTCTGAATACACAGAAAAGATTCCAAAGCCCATGGTACAAATCTCAGATTTACCAATACTTCTTCACATAATGGATATTTTTTCTCATTATGGACATAATGATTTTTATATTGCGCTTGGATATAAGGGAGAGGTAATTAAAAATTACTTTAAAAACTTTTCTTTACTAAATAAGGACTTTAAAGTTAATCTTGAAAATGGCGAAGTAGAATTTCTTAAAGAAAATAATTTGAATAAAAGAAAATGGAATGTAACACTTGTTGATACAGGTCTTAATTCATTAACTGGGAGAAGGGTAAAACTTATGCAACCTTATCTAGAAAATGAAACTTTTTTTCTCACTTATGGAGATGGAGTTTCTGATATTGATCTAGATAAACTTTTGAAATTCCATAATGATAATAAAAAAACATTAACTATTACGGCAGTAAGACCACAAGCAAGATTTGGAGAGTTGGAAATAAAAGATGGATTGGTTATAAACTTTAAAGAAAAACCTCAGTTGCATCAAGGTTGGATAAATGGAGGTTTTTTTGTAGCTGAACCAACATTTTTTGATTATATTTCTGATGAAAATATAATGCTTGAAAGAGAACCTTTGGAAAAGGTAACAAGTATTAAAGAATTAGTAGCTTACAAACATGAAGGATTTTGGCAATGTATGGATACTCGAAGAGATAAACAATTTTTAGAAGCTCTTTATAAAAAAGGTGCACCATGGATTAAATAATAGTTAAATGAAAATTGTAATTACCGGTCACAATAGCTTACTTGGCTCTAATTTAGCAAAATATTTTTCAGTTAATAATCAAGTTATTTTGTTAGGAACAAGAAATAAGAGATATAAAAAATATCAATTTAATTATGAATATAATTATTTAGATTTTAATAATTTAAATGTCTTTTTTAATAATGAAAAAAATATCGATTTGTTTATTCATTGTGCGGGTATTAATTCAAAAGTTTGTTACAAGAACTCTAAAGAAGCATTTAAATTTAATGTTAAATTAACGGAAGAGTTGTTTAATATCTGCTTAAAAAATAATATTGGATGTTTCGTCTATTTGTCTTCTGTAAACGTCTATAAAAAAAATATTAAAGGAAAAATCTATGAAAATAGTCCATTAGAAAATGAGAATCTTTATGCAATATATAAAAAAGCTGCTGAAGAAAAAATTACAAATATTGCAAAAAATTCTTCTATGAGATATCTAATTTTAAGACTTTCTAATGTTTTAGCTGAACCTTTAATTAAAGAAACCAATTGTTGGGACTTGGTTACTTTTAACCTGAGTAAAGAAATTATAGAAGATGGAACAATTACTATAAAGGGAGATTCTTCGGTTAGAAGAGATTTTTTCGACATAATATATTTATTTGATTTTATTAATTTGTTTGCATCTAATATAAAATTTGAATCAGGAATTTTTAATTTATGTTCAGGGAAAACTTTATCAATTTTGGATTTATCAAAAATATTACAATCAATAACTTTGGAAAAATTTTCTTTTAAACCAATTATTAAAGAATTAACTCAGACTAATAACCTTAGTTCAGAATATTTTAATTATTCAAATGAAAAAATTAAAAATTTGGATTTGAAATAAAAAATGATATTAAAGATATGCTAATTAATATTCTCAATGTAGCGCATAAGTTTTACTCTTCAGAGAAATAATAGTGAAAGTATCAAAGTGAATATAAATGAATATATTATGAAAAAATTCGATATTTTTTCAATAATTATTCAAATCAGAATAATGCAATTATTTCAAAATTGCACCTGAATCTTTAGCTAATCAAACTTCTTAAAATTTTGAAATTTTAGTTATTAATAAATATTCTCATGAAAATACTTCAGTAGTAATTTCAAGATCTATTTATGCAAGAATTTCTGAATGCAAAAATAATAATGGTATTATTGCTACATTAAGAAATTTTGGCCTAGCAATTTCATGAGGTAATTGAATATATTTTCTTGATTCTGATGATTTATTGTGCCATTCATGATTAGAAATTATTTTTAAAAATATA
>Ga0163109_10003600_pt1 | contig 11847 bp, 7 predicted proteins | sample CRUFie1St13metaG_FD_108704 | JGI IMG/M metagenome (GOLD analysis project Ga0163109, IMG submission 108704) | Marine microbial communities from the Costa Rica Dome - CRUD Field 142mm St13 metaG | ecosystem: Environmental > Aquatic > Marine > Oceanic > Photic zone | place: Costa Rica: the Eastern... | reverse complement strand
TGCCGCGGCGTTATCGATGCGTCGGGTGTGTACGGAGCGGCATCGAAAATCCTCGGCATGCCCGGTGAGGTCGAGGTCATTGCGGGCTTCCAGTACGAGCTGAACGACGTACCCAACGACGGCTACTTGGACTTCTACATTCAGCCTGAATACGCCCCCCACGGCTATGTTTGGATGATCCCCAAAGCGGGTGACAGAGCCAACGTCGGTTTGGTCACCACCGAAAAAAGAGGGGCCATCAAGTACCTCGACCAATTCATTGATGACACCTACCTCAAAGGAAAACCCCACGTTAACCCACCTTGGCGAAGGGCGGGCATCAAGGTCCGGCCCTTCGGAGGGACCATCCCTATCTCAGGCCCAAGGCCGAGCACGGCCGAGGACGGATTGCTGCTCGTCGGGGATGCTGCAGGGTTCACTTCACCGCTCTTTGAGGGCGGCACACACCTCGCCTTGTGGTCAGGCCGCGCAGCAGCCGAAACCTTTGCAGAAGCCATCGCAGCAGGGCTGCCAACCAAGGACCGATTGGAGGCTTACCAGCGCCGTTGGAAGGAAGCGTTCCCTCCCTACCACAAGATTCTGCGGGGCAAGACTGCATTGTACGACTTGAGCGACGAGGAGATGTCGGTGATGGCCCGGTGCTTGCCTGAGGAGCTTGGGGCGATGTCGCCGCTGCAGAAGATTGGCATCGGCCTGAAAATCCTCGTGCGCCGTCCCGCTTTGTTGACGAAGCGCGTCATTTCTGTGCTCCTTTCCTTTGGCTATTCGCGCGCCAAGCACTTCGGTTGGTGAGCGATGCGAGGGAGGCAAGGTTCACGTCGTGAGCCTCATCCATCCAATGCATGGGGTGGTTTGCGCTCGGGCTCGGCCTGACGGGTTGCCTCATGGTGCTCCTGCCGTGGGGGCGATGGCAGAAAACCGCAGCACTGCCCTCTCTTCCAACGGTCGGTGTTGTCCTTGCTTGGGCGCCGTTTTTGCTGCTGGTTCAACGCTTCGTGACCAATGACCTCAGCGTGGCTGTGGTCAACGCTTCGGGAGGTGGCGACATGCCCTTGCTGTACCGCGTGGCCGCCACGTGGTCCGCACGAACAGGGCCACTGTTGCTTTGGGCTGGGTTCACTGCGACCTTGGCTTGGTGGTGGCGACGGCCCATGGAACGTGAGAGCGTGGCCATGGCCGAGCGCCGCGTGGGGTTGTTGGGTGGTTTTGCAGCCCTTCTGATGCTGCTCGCGACGCACCTCAAGCCCTTCACAGCCACCCTTCCGGGCTCTCTGCCCGGTGAACTGAGCCCGTTGCTCCAGACCGACCTCATGGTGGTCCACCCTCCCCTCGTGTTCCTGGCCTATGCGTATTGCTTGTCCATTGCAGCGACCGCAATCGCTTCGGTCGGGCATGAAGATCCCGGTTTGCTTGAACGTCTGATTCGGCAAGCTCGACCCGGCTTTTTTGTCACGACGTTGGCCATCGGACTGGGTGGCCTTTGGGCGTACCTTATCCTCGATTGGTGCGGCTACTGGGCATGGGATCCTGTTGAAACGGCCTCCTTCCTGCCCTGGCTGGCTTTGGCCTCGCTGTCGCATTTGCGAACGGTACCGCGGAAGGTGCCAGCCGTGGTTCTTCGTGGCGTTGGGCTGATGACCGGGGCGCTTGCGTTGTTTGCCACCTTGGTCACCCGTGCCGGTGGCGCGTGGGCGTCGTCGGTGCACACCTTCGTGGTGGGGGACGTTGAGGGCAGTACCCCCCCCGATGCCTTTGGTCGCATCGTGGCCTTGGCGGTTGATTCAGGGCCCGGCATTGAGGTGATGGCCTACCTCTTGGTCCTGCTGACCCTTGTTGGTTGGTGGTTGGTGGATGTGGCGCACGAAGCAGGCCTTCGCCAAAGGGCGCGGACGTTGGTCGCAGATCTTGCCGTACCGTCTCTGGTGCTCGTCGCGGTCCTTGTTGAAGCCATCAGCGATGCTCCAGTGGCCTTGTTGGGTTTGCAGGGCTTGTCGTGGCTGTGGGTTACGGCTGTGATGTTTCCCGTTGCGGTTGCAAGTCGACGCGTGGCGGTGTACGAACGCGACGAAGGCCGCCCCTTCGGCCGCCCCTATGGTCTTCCACTCGACGTGCTTCTTGCAGTTCTCATTGGCGTCATTGGAGGCGACGTATTCCTCGCGGTGCTTTGGCTTGCCCTAATCACGCCGATTTCCCTCTCCACCACTCCGACGGAGGCTTGGCCGGCTGCAGTGTTGGGCGTTGGTCTTGCCTTGGCGGCAGCGTGGACGGATTTGGCCGATGTCGGGGTGGCCATCGTGATGCTGCTTCCGTTCCTCTTGCCTTGGCTCTTGCAGAGCGAGGGCGATGAAGACGCGTCCAAACCGCCAAAGCTTGCACGCTCCATGCTGCGGGCGTCGATGTGGGCCGGTGCAGGCCTTTCGGGCTTGGTGCTGGTGCTTACCTTGGTCATCCTTCTCGGCTCGATTGACCAGATTCACTTTGCGGCCCACGAGGTCTACACCTCGGTGCTGATCGCGGCGGCCGGCGGTGCCTTCGTGGTGTACGGGACGCGAGATGAAGATGCGAAGCGTCGTGTGGCCCTGCTTGCTGGCGTCTCGTTGGTCAGTGCAATCGGGCTTTGGCTCGCTCCTGGGTGGTGGGGTGGTGATGCGCTGGAACCTCTGAGCAGCCTTGTGCTTCGAGGGCACGTGGCGTGGATCGTACTTCCCATCGTGCTCATGGCGGTGCCCATCATCGCAAGGGAACTTGGTCGCAAGGCCAAGGCCTCCTCGTCCACACCTCTTTGGCGACGCATTCCTGTGCAAGCCCACCTGATTCACTTCGGTCTTCTTCTGCTCTTGGTGGGTCACGTGTTCACGACCACCCTAGTGGATCGTGGAGACCCCATCCATCGCATCACCATGCTGCAGGATGAGGCCGTGGTGGTGGATGGCCTCAGTTACACCTTCACGGACCTGGAATTGGTGCCAGAGGAAGACCTCAAGGTGGGTGACGGTGGTATTTTTGCGACCATCGAGATCCACGACGGTGACCGAAACATCGGGACGGTCGAGCCAGGCATGGTTCGGTTTGATGCCACGGGTTTCCCGCGCTCGGAAGTTGACGTGCTTCGTCGTTGGTCAGGGGACATTGTGTTCATCTTCGATTACTCACAAGCGGACACCCTGATGCCACAAACCCTTGAAGGCGGCACCGACGGTGTCGATGCGGTTCGAATCACCGTCTATCGCCTGCCACAGAGCCATCTGGTCTGGCTTGGCTGGGGCATGATGCTGCTTGGCATGGCCGCCTTGGGGCTGCGAAACGTGGGGCGAACTTCCTCGCCTTCTGCGGCCGTTTGACTTATGAGGAGGGCTCCGGTGGCTCGGCGCACCGTAAGGTGGCGACATCATGGAAGAAGGTACCATTGTCCACGTTGACTACGAACTCTACGACGGCGTCACAGGCGATCTGATTGAGACGACCCGCGAGTCGGTCGCACAGGAGCATGAAACCCACCAGGAAGGCCGCGACTACACCCCCTTGGTGTGCGTCGTTGGCTCAGGCAACCTCATCCCCGGTTTCGAAGCCGCCCTTTTGGAGGCTGATGCAGACGTCGAAATCGACGTCACCATTCCAGCCGTGGACGCCTACGGCGAGAAAGACCCAACTCTGGTCGAGACCATCAGCATCGACAAGCTCCTGCGCTCCGTCCGTGACCGCAATCAACTCTACCTTGGCGCACCCGTGAACGTCGGAGGCCGTCAAGGCTACCTGTCGTACCTTGCGGCCGGTCGTGCCCGCATCGACTACAATCCGCCCATGGCGGGCAAGGACCTGCGCTACAGCTTCAAAATCGTCAAGGTGGTTGAAGGGCGCGAAGCGACGGTCGAGGCCCTCCTGCAATCCAACACCGGTCACAGCGACTTCGGCGTAACCTTTGACGGCGACGACGTCAGCATCGTGCTCCCACAGACGATGCTCTTCGATACCAACGCGGCGATGATGAAGTTCCGTTTGGTGACCGCCATCCGTGACGCCATGAGCGATGTGGCCAAGGTCACCTTCCTCGAGGTTCACGAACCCCGGGGCTTCGGCGCTGAGGCCGATGCGGACGAGGACGCAGACGAGGCCGAGGACCTCTCCGGCCTGTCTGTTGCCCAACTCAAGGAACGGTGCAAGGCGGCTGGCCTGAAGGTCGGGGGCACAAAGGCGGACCTCATCTCGCGTCTGCAAGAGGCGGCTGGCGAGGAAGAGTGAAGCCCTCGGGCCAAGCCTCTTGAGGCGACCGGTGAAGCGGGATTCGAGGCCCATGGACGCGTCAAGTGAAACCGAGTCCTCCACGGAGGGCGGGGCCCTTCCGGACGAGACCTACTCGTTGCTTGAGTCAGCGGTGCTTTGGGCGCTGCTTCTTATCGGCCTTGGCACGGCGATTGGACTGGTCGTCTCACCTGAGGCTGTGTGGGACGAGGGCCTTGCACCCGTGGTATGGGACCCGATCGTCGAGGACGCCAGCGAAACGGGAGACGCAGGATACAACCCATGGAACACGACCCTCTACACCGTTGGGTTGTTCGCAGCGGTGCTGGCCCTCCAAGCGGTGTTCCGACGCTGGCGCCTTCCAAGCGACGACCTCATGGTGTTCGCGTTGACCTCGTGGGTGATTCTTGCGCCGGTGCTCAGGGTGTTGGAAGACGCGCATCTCTTCCCCGAAGGCAAGGATCTGTTGTACATCTCTCCGCTCATCCATCTTCATCTCGCTGCATGGCTTGTCGGGGTCGGATTGATCGCGCACCGTCTCGACGTTGCCGTGGCGCGCTCCGAGCGACCAAGCGTCGTCGAACGGCGCGTTCATCACGTTCTTCTGTTCGCTCTACCGCTCGGCCTGTCTGGCTTTTGGGCGTGGGTGCTGCAGCCCATCCACGAGACCGACATGGCCTTGGATACCCTCCCATTGGTGGTCGGAGCGTTCGTGGCGCTGGGAGGGGTTGTGCTCATTTTGATGCGCACCACCCACGCAGAGGCGCTCACGCGAGCACTTCTGGCCTTTGGCTCAGGTGCAGTCATCCTTTCCCTTGGGTATTACGTTGCCTTGGCCATGCACTTGTCGGAGGCCTACGTTGACGACCCGTACAACACGATCGTGCTGTGGCCCATTTTGGTCGGTGTTGTCTTGCCCTGTCTGGTTGGGGTCGCCCTCCACCGTTTGGGTGCCTCAGACCTGCGACACCTGCGGGCCAGCGGGCATGAACCGGGCGTGCTGCCGGTCGGGGTCAGCCTCGACCAGTGGGAATCCGATCCCGAAGCGGTTGCCAATCACCCGATTGAACGGCTTTCCAACCGCGCCATGCTGGCATCCCCGCTGGTCATTTTGATGGTCGTTGGGCAACTTTCCGACGGCCTGGCCACCTTCCTCGGGCTGGACGTTTTCGGATACGGAGAAAAGCACGTGGCCAGCCAAGGCGTCATCGACATCGGCGCCCGAATCAACGACCGTCTCGGGATCGAATTTGGCGTTGGAGCATGGTTTTTCGCGGTCATCAAAATCGCATTGGTCAGCGCCATTGTTGTGCTGTTTAGCCGCATGAGGGTCGAACAGCGCCAGCAGCATCTTCGCGTCTTGGTTGTGCTGGCGGTAATGGTCGTCGGACTCGCTCCGGGGCTTCGCGATATTGGCCGGCTCATTCTCGACGTGTGAGCCGATGACGTCGGATGCTTGAAGCGCACTTCTGTGCTCCCCGTGAATGAGGCAGCGACATGGACCGTCTTCCAAGCCGATTTTCGCCCAACACGGAGGAGGCCACCGCACGACGTACCGCCAACCTCGCCTTGGTGGACGACCTCCAAGAGCGACTGGCTCAAGCACGAGCGGGAGGTAGCCCGCGAGCCGTTGAACGGCATCGGGCCCGCGACAAGATGCTCCCTCGTGAGCGGATTGAAGCCATCATCGATCCTGGAACCGCCTTCTTGGAGACTTCGCCGCTGGCCGCCAACGGGCTGTATGATGACGGTGCACCAAGCGCAGGAATCGTGACGGGGATTGGTGTTGTGCACGGCCGCGAATGCCTTTTCGTGGCCAACGATGCTACGGTGAAGGGCGGCTCATATTTTCCCATTACCGTGAAGAAGCACATACGCGCTCAGGTCATCGCGCACGAGAACCATCTGCCTTGCGTGTATCTGGTTGACTCCGGTGGGGCCTTCTTGCCAATGCAGGACGAGGTGTTCCCAGACATCGGTCACTTCGGGCGTATCTTCAGGAATCAAGCGAAAATGTCCGCGGACGGTATTCCGCAGGTTGCGGCCGTCCTCGGTTCTTGCACCGCCGGCGGTGCCTACGTGCCGGCCATGTCCGATGAGTCGATCATCGTCAAGGGCAACGGCACGATTTTCTTGGCCGGTCCCCCCTTGGTCAAGGCCGCGACCGGCGAAGAAGTGAGCGCAGAGGACCTCGGTGGAGCCGACGTGCACACGGCAACCTCTGGCGTGGCGGACCACTTCGCCGAAAACGAGCAGGAAGCACTGCGAAAGGTGCGGAACGTCATCGAGAACTTGGGCCCACGCGCCCTTTCTCCCGCGGCCGGAGCTGAGCCCGAGGACCCCCACTATGACCCCGAAGAGTTGTTGTCCATCGTACCCGAAGACAACCGCACGCCAATCGACGTGCGCGAAATCATTGCTCGGGTTGTGGATGGGTCGCGCTTCCACGAATTCAAGCCAAGGTACGGGACCACGTTGGTGTGTGGCTTTGCGCGCATTCATGGCCATCTGGTGGGCATCGTCGCAAACAACGGGATTCTCTTCTCAGAATCCAGCCTGAAAGGCGCGCATTTTGTGCAGCTCTGCGGGCAGCGTCAGGTTCCACTCGTGTTCCTCCAGAACATCACCGGCTTCATGGTCGGGCGAGAGTACGAAGCCGGTGGCATCGCGAAAGACGGCGCCAAGTTGGTGACGGCCGTATCCTGCGTGGACGTGCCGAAATTCACCGTGATCGTCGGTGGCAGCCATGGTGCTGGGAACTACGGCATGTGCGGGCGCGCTTACGACCCGCGTTTCCTGTTCATGTGGCCTAATGCACGAATCTCCGTGATGGGTGGCCCCCAGGCGGCGGACGTCTTGACCACGATCAAACAGGATCAGCGCGCCCGCGAGGGTGGAGCGCCGATGAGTGATGCCGAAGTGGAGGCTTACCGCGCGCCCATCCTTGCAAAGTACGAGGAAGAAGGCTCCCCGTACTACTCCACGGCTCGGTTGTGGGACGACGGCGTCATCGATCCCCGCGACACGCGCGACGTGCTCGGCCTTTGTCTGGCCGCGGCCAGGAATGCCCCCGCTCCCAAGAAGGGATACGGCATTTTTCGGATGTGAATTCCAATTGAAGATTCAATTTTCCAATTGAGGTTTTTCTATGTCACAACCCGTTTGCCAGCATCTTCATCTTGAAGTCGAAGACGCCGTGCTCAAAGTTGGGCTGTCCCGGGAATCGGTGTACAATGCCCTCAACACCGAGATGATCACCGAATTGTGCGAGGTGCTCGAATGGAGTGCCTCACGCAGCGCAGGCCCCGCAGGCACGCTCGTGGATGCGGACGGACCGCTGTTTCGACTCCTCGTGCTGCACGGCATGGGCAAGCACTTCTGCGCGGGTGCTGACATCAACATGATGCGGGATGCTGGAGCGAAAACGCCGGAAGAAAACCGTGAGGACAGCGCTCGGCTGGACCGCTTGTTCAACGGCCTTTGGTCCCACCCTTGCTACACCATTGCCGTGTTGCATGGCGTTGCCCTTGGTGGTGGGGCTGGACTCATATCGGCGTGTGATCACATCGTGGCCGTGGAAGGCGCCCGCGTCGCCCTTTCCGAAGGAAAACTCGGGATTTTGCCGGCTGTCATCGGTCCGTACGTGTACCGTCGCGTGGGCAGCGCAGCCTTCCGCCGGTTGGCGATGCATGCTGGGCGCATTGGCACGGAAGAAGCCCAACGCATTGGCCTGATTGAGGAGGTCTGCAAGGATGCAGACGAAGCATGGGCCACCGTGAACGGCCTGGTCGCTGAAGTCCTGACCACCGGTCCTTCCGCGGTCAGTTCAGCCAAGGAACTCACGCTCGGCTTTGACCGCTGGACAGGTGACGATCTTGCATTGCGCACGTGGACGTTGGACTTCACCAGCCGCATGCGCGGCTCAAGCGAGGGACAGGAAGGGCTCTCAGCCTTCTTGGAGAAGCGGCCACCGGCGTGGCGGCCCGACGATGGGGGCTCCAAGTGATGCGTTCCGTGCTCGTCGCCAACCGCGGTGAAATCGCCTGCCGCGTGCTTCGTGCATGCCGCGAGGCAGGCCTGCGGGCGGTGGCGGTCCACGCGGAAGATGAAACCGGAGCACTGCACACCGAACTGGCCGACATCAGCCTCCCTCTGGACGGGTCGGGCGCTCCGGCTTATCTGAACGGTGAAGCCATCATCGCTGCGGCGTTGGCCAACAACGTTGATGCCATTCATCCCGGCTTTGGTTTCCTCTCAGAGCGTGCGGGTTTCGCACAAGCGGTGCTCGACGCAGGTCTGATCTGGGTTGGACCGTCTCCGAGCGCCATCGAACGCATGGGCGACAAAATGACCGCTCGCATCACGATGCGCGAAGCCGGCGTCCCTGTCATTCCCGGCGAAGAAATACAGATTGAATCCACCGAGGATGAGGAAGCGGACCTTGCGGCCACGCTGTCCGCCGTGCGTGATGCGTCTGCGCGCGTTGGGTTCCCATTGCTTCTGAAGGCCAGCGCTGGTGGCGGTGGGAAGGGCATGCGAGCCGTTGAATCTGCAGACGAGCTCGATGAAGCCGTACGTGGTGCCCGACGGGAAGCGATCGCGGCGTTTGGCGACGGACGTGTGTACCTCGAGCGGTTGTTGCGTGGAGCCCGCCATGTCGAAGTTCAGGTGCTCGCTGACGCTCACGGCACCACGGTTCACTTGGGCGAGCGCGAGTGCAGCGTCCAACGCCGGCATCAGAAGGTGTTCGAAGAAGCACCCTGTGCGGTCGTTGACCATAAGCAGCGTCAGCGCATGGGAGAAGCCGCCATCGCCGCCGCAGAGGCGGTGGATTACGTCGGGGCAGGGACGGTCGAATTCCTCATGGAAGAGGATGGCACCTTCCATTTTCTCGAGATGAACACCCGCATTCAGGTCGAACACCCAATCACAGAACTGGTGACGGGTGTTGACCTGGTCCGTGAACAACTTCGGATTGCCGCTGGAGAACCGATGACGGTGCCCAATCTAGACATGCGCGGTCACGCCATCGAAGTCCGGATTTACGCCGAGGATGCCGCCAACGGCTTCCTTCCAAGCATCGGTCCGCTTGCTGTCTTCCGCCCACCGACCGGACCCGGGTTGCGGTTGGACACCGGTGTGCGCGAAGGCGACGAGGTTTCACCGTCTTACGACCCCATGCTGGCCAAACTCATCGTCCACGCACCAAGCCGGGCTGAAGCCCTTCAGCGCATGCGAAGAGCGCTGGATGATTTTGTCATCCTCGGCACGACCACCAACGTTGCCTTCCTCCGTGACCTGTGCGACCTTGAGGCCGTGACCTCCGCAACGACCTCGACGACGACTCTAGACGACGCTTACCCGAACGGTTGGTCGCCTCACCCTGCTTCGGAAGCAGTGTTGGCCCTCGGTGCGGTGTTGGCCTCGGCCCGCTCCTCCAGGCCCGCCGGCGGGGAAGCTGGTCCAGCGGGTCCGAGCAGCCCCTTCCTTTCCTTGTCGAGGAGGTACCCTTGATGGTCGAGATCCGCGCTGATGAAGCGGTGCATGAACTGCACCCCCTTCCCCGTGGAGACGTGTGGGAGGTCGGCGGGGTGCGCGTGAAGCAGCAGCCTGACGGCCGGTGGAGCGTTCAGCATGGTGAGACCACCTTGCTCGCCCATGGAACCCGGATTGGTGATGTGCTGTGGGTGCACATTGGAGGCCGTGTTCACCGCCTCGAGGTCATCGAAGCCGGTGCTGGAGCGGCTGTAGAGGAAGGCAGTTTCACGGCACCCATGCCCGGAGGGGTTCTCGAAGTTCTGGTGTCCACCGGCGAGAGGGTGTCAGCCGGGCAGGCCCTGCTCGTGCTTGAGGCCATGAAGATGGAGCACCGCGTCACCGCCCCCTACGACGGTACGGTCACCGCCGTTCACGTTGCTCAGGGCGACCGGGTGCAGCAAGGTGAGATGTTGCTCGAAGTGGAAGCCGAAGAGGCATGATTCACGGCCGTGTCCCCCTGCATGGCGATGGGCCTATGTGGTTGGGGCCTCGGCCAAGAGCATGGATGCACCCCACATCGTGTTCGGCTTCAGGCCGACGGTACTGGTGGGGCTGTTTCTTGCCGTGGTGCTGGCATGGGTGTTTTGGCAAGTCATCGTACCACGCCAGTTGCAGGGCTTGAGGGTGGCTTTTCCGACCGCTGAAAAACGGTATGAAGTGCATCGGGTCACAGGCTCAACCCGTGAGGCACGACGCCTTCTCAGGACGTCAGGGATGCGCTTTGGGGTCACGGCTTACCTGATGGCCTTCGTTGGTGCTGTCCTGCTCTTGGTCGAAATTGGACTGATTGAATTCGGCCTTCAGAAAGGCTTCTCGGCGATCAATTTCGGTGTCGCATTGGCGCTGATCTCCATCACAGGAGTGACGTCGATCGGCGTGGCTCTTGCCGCACAGGTCCTCCCCTCTCAGAGCATGCAGCGTGCCACCCTGCAGCATAGGGACCCCCGTCGTATCCGGGCCAGCTTGCTCCTCCTTCTCGTGTGGACAGGGGTCGTCCTCGCTGTGTGGTCGTTGACCGCGACCGTGGAGCGAGAGTGGAGGTTGAGCGTCACGCTTCTGGTGGCGTTCTTTCCCCCCGTGATGGCATATGGGCGCGTGCTTGGTTCCTCCTGGCACGCCATGCGGTATGCCAACAGGAACTTGGCAACGGGGCGTCCATCACCGTTCCAAGGGCATGAACCCACGCCACGGCATCAGGCCGTGGGTCTGCTGGTCAACGTGAACCTCGTGGCCATGCCTATCGTGGCCATCAACACCCTCGTGAGCCTCATTTTGATGCTGGTCGCCCCGAGCATCTTTGTCCACTCCGACCGCGTTGCAGCACTCCCGGAATACCGGGAGCAAGCCACCGTGATGGAGGAAGGCGGAGCTTTGGGGTTCTACGCCATTGAGGCCTTGTCGTACGTCGAAGAGCCCGCACTTCGCGCACCTTTGGTCGCCATGGTTCTGTTGTTTTTGCTGCTCAACGTTGCCGTGGTTGGTGTCCTGTTCGTGTACGAGGTTGCCCGTATCATGTTCCTTGACGTCGCTGAGGTATCGGGTCGAGGCGGCATCCACATCACAGACAGCCGCCTTTTGCGCGCTGAGAGAAGTCAGCAAGCAAGGGTGCTCAACTTCTGTTTCACAGGTTTCGCAGGCCAATCCATGTTGTTGGTGGCGTTGGCCATCCTCACGTTTTGGGACTCGATCAATCTCCCCGGAGGGGCCGGTTGCGGACGCTGGGAGGACACCGTGTGCACGGTGGTGGAGAAAGATGCCCTCGAGGCCTTGACGTGGATGCTAGCCTCTGGCGGCCAAGTGGCTTTCTTGGTGATCTGGCTTCGGTCTTGGAGCATTGGAAACCGCATCCATGAGGTCAGTTTTGATGCGGGCGCCGGCGAGAACCGTCGTCGGCTTGAATCCATGGAGGACGTCATTTACCTCCGCAAAGGCAGTTGGCTTCCTGTCTTGGCCGATGACGATTGGGCCAAGGCTTTGGCAAGGTTTGACGATGCGGCTTCAGCGATGGTGGAAGTGTCCTTGCAGGGCATCGAACTGAGCCGACGGACGATGGCCCGCATGGAATTGTAC
>Ga0163109_10003599_pt1 | contig 11847 bp, 9 predicted proteins | sample CRUFie1St13metaG_FD_108704 | JGI IMG/M metagenome (GOLD analysis project Ga0163109, IMG submission 108704) | Marine microbial communities from the Costa Rica Dome - CRUD Field 142mm St13 metaG | ecosystem: Environmental > Aquatic > Marine > Oceanic > Photic zone | place: Costa Rica: the Eastern... | reverse complement strand
TTTCAGTGAAAATACTTTTTGTAGATTTAGAATTAAACCCAGGGGCAGGTAATGTTTCATGCAAATTTTCAAAAACTTTATTTTCTAAAAAAAAAAATCCACAAGGAAGATCTTCTTAATATTGAGATATATATAATTTCTCAAAAAACTTCATTGCTATAAATTTATTATTATTTTTATATGAAACCAACCAAGTTTTATTTTTATAATTTAAACTGACATTTATTTTTTCAGAAATCCTTTCTTGAATTAATAAATTAATCCATTCAGTAACATTGTCAAAACTATTAAGTTTTTTATTTATCATTATCATCTAAATCAATTTTTCCTTTTAAAAAATTAGCAAGTGATTTTTTCTGATTAGGTAATATCTGTATGAAGTTTCTTCTACTTTTTATCTTTTTAATTGCCTGATCTAATTCCATTTCTTTATATTTTATCAAGTAAGCTGCCAAAAAAACCGGAGCTCTACTTATTCCCTCTCTACAATGAATATAAATTTTTCTATTTTTCATGATTACTTTATTTATATAATCTGCTCCTTTATTAAGATCATCAATGGAAGGAGCACTATATTCTTCAATAGGGATATTTTTAATCTGAAAATTTTTCAAGAAATTATGTTTATTTATTTTTTTTCTTAAATTTAGAATTGTATCAAATTTATTTTTTTTTAAATAATAGTAGCCTAAATATTTTGGCTGCATTCCTATTGCGATTCTATTTGAAAACATAGAAAACTTTAGAATTGGAATTCCTGTTATTTCTGTAAATAGTCTTATTAGAGTTACAGTAATTCCAAATTTTTTTAGCTTATATAATAAATTTAATAAAAATTCTCCTAATTTAGATTTCATAATTGGACTAATAATTCCATATGAAATCATATGAAGAGAAGGCAAAGGATCTTTAAAAAAAAGATTATTTTGAATACTATAATCTAATAAATCTATAAATATTTTTGGAAGTACAAATGGATTAAAAAGATTTGAAAATAAATCTTGTATAGGCCATTGGAATTTTTGATTTAACTTATATTTTATAAACTTATTTTTTTGTTTTATTTTACTTTTAGTTGAAAGATACAAATACTCCTCTGCAAAATTTATCCCAGAAGAGATAGAGAGATCGTGTGATCCCCAGAACTTTGGATTAATCTCCATTAAATAACTTTTACCACTAAATTTATCTTTTTTAAATTCGACCATAGCAACTCCATGCCAGTTTAATGCATCTAAAAGTAGCTTACCTTTTTTATAAATTTCAAAATCATATATACTTTGAGCTAGAACACTAGAACCTCCTGAAGCAGGATACTCTCTCAATCTTCTATGCATAAAGAAATTAATCAACTTACCATTATCATAAATTGCAAAAAAACCTATCCCATAACCTTGTATTCTTTCCTGAATTAATAAGTTTTTAGATGAAAAATTATCCTTAAGGTAATCTTTTACATTTGATATATATTTAACCTTTAAATTACTAATTTCTTCTTTCGGTTTTATAACTAATTCGCAGGGTAATTTATTATTATTGGAAATAAAAATCTTTATAAAATCATTCGTAAATTTTTTAGGTATAGCTAATCCTTTTTTTTTAGCTAAATTCAAAGTCTTTTCCTTAGATAAACAAATCAATATGCTTTTATATGGCGCTAAATTTATTATTACTTCCTTGGAAATTAATTTCCTATGTCTATTAACTAAATCAATAGACTCCGCTCCAATTGGAATTAAAAAATCATATTTCTCTTTTCTCAAAAAAATTAAAAAATTTTTTATATGAGATTCACAAAATAAATAATTTGGATTTATACATTTTGAAGTATATCTCGAAAAAAAAGATAAACAAAACTTTTTACCTATACAATCCACATCATGACCTAGAGAAGATAAAGATCTAATAATTCCTAAAGTATGTGGATAATTTCCATCGGTAACGAGTATTTTTGCCAAAAAAAATATTTTATGGGTATTTAATTAATATCTTATTTTAATATCGCATCTTTTTCCATTCTGGGACAAATTTATATAATAAATTTGTAGCTTGCTTTTCATCTAAATTGGATATTGCAACTTTTAGAGAGTCAATTCCATCCATTAATTCTTTATAAGGTATTTTAAATTCGTTAGCTTTAAAAATTAGTGGATGTTTAGTTCTTGTTCTTTTACCATCTATTAATAGTTCCTCATATAATTTCTCCCCAGGTCTTAATCCAATATTTACAATTTCTATATCGCCATCTTTTTCATTCTTAGTTTTAACTTTAAGACCACTTAACCTTATCATTTGTTCGGCTAATTCTTTTATAAGTACAGGCTCACCCATATCTAAGATAAAGACATCTCCACCTTTTGATAAAGAAGTAGCTTGAATAACAAGTTGAGCAGCCTCTGAAATAGTCATGAAATATCTTATTACTCTCTCGTCTGTAAGAGTTATTGGACCTCCAGAAGCTATTTGCTTCTTAAATAAAGGAACCACTGATCCTGATGATCCAAGTACATTGCCAAATCTAACAATTGAAAACTTTAATTTATTTATTTTTTGCTTATCATTTAAATCTGAATTTTGATTCGAAATTTTTTCTGCAAATGATTGCAGAATTAGTTCAGCAAATCTTTTTGTGGCTCCCATAACATTTGACGGTCTTACTGCTTTATCGGTTGATATCAAAGTAACCTTTGAAAGGTTTTCCTCTTCAGCAGCTTTACAAATTGAGAAAGTTGATAAAATATTATTCTCAATACCTTGAAGCGCATTTCTTTCTATAAGAGGAACATGCTTATAAGCAGCCGCATGAAAAACAACATTTATTGAATATTTTTTAAATATACTTTTTACGAAACTATAGTCTTTTACATTCCCTAGTATGAAATCCAAAGAAATATCATTTTTAATCTTATTTTGTATTAAATCTTGCTCCAAGTTATACAAATTAGCTTCACTAGAGTCAATCATGACTAATTTTTTTGGCGAATTCTTAAGTACTTGATTGCATAATTCTCTACCAATTGAACCACCAGCACCTGTTATACAAATATTCTTATTTTTAATAGAACTTGATAGTAATTCTTGATTTGGTTTTATTGTTCTTCTACCTAGTAAATCCTCTATTTCAATAGGTCTCAATGAATCAATTTTTGCATTTCCACTAGTGAGTGCTTCAATAGATGGAACCTTTAATATTGGTATTTTATATCCTTGTACTTTCTTTATAATCCTAATTGCTTTCTCTTTTTCTAATGATGGTATTGCAAAAAGTATTTGTTTTATTTGTCCTTTATATTTTTCTATTTTATTAGGATTTAAAATTTTTATTCCTAGCAATTTTCTTCCTTGCAAATTTTTAGAGTCGTCAAAAAATGCTTCTATTCTATGATTACCGGCAAGTATGAGTGCAGAAGCCAATTGAGCTCCAGCTGCACCAGCTCCATAAATAGCGACTTTACTGATATTTTGATATTTTGAGAGCTGATAAAAATTTAAAACCTCTTTCAATGTGAATCTTGAAAAAACCACTATAAAAGTGTTTATTATCCAAAATAAAAGATAAATACTTAAATCCGATATTTGCGAATTGAGAAAAATCTCAAAAATAATCATTATAGGAATAAAAGTTAAATTCCTTTGTGCAATTGAATATATCTCAGAAGATCTTATGTATCTACTTAATGAATTATATTGCCCACTAAAAATATAAATTGATAGACAACAAAAACCTAATAAAATTTTTTGAAAAATATTAAGTTGATTTATTAAAAAATTTGTATTTATCCCAGAAAAAAAATTTACAGAATAAATAGAAATAAAAAATATTAAAAAATCTATAGTCAAAAGTATTATTATTTTCTTTTTTTTCTTTAAATTAATCAGCCTATCTAATAGGTTAAAAAAATTGAAAAAAGAATTATTTTTGAAACGCATATTTTAAAAAAATTTAACTAAAAATAAAAAAATTAATTATCATGACCAAAAACTAATCTCTAGATGTGACAATTGTATCAGAGCCAGGAGGTGGGGAAGGCACTAATAACATTTTTCTTGATGCTATTCTTAAGAGTATTTTTGGTGCTTTTAAAAAATCAAGTAAACCTACCAATAAAGCTAAAGATCTATTTCTTGAAAATAGCCCTATAAATGTAATAAAAATCAAACAAATATCAACAAAAATATTGTTTTTTTCTAAATAGAACAAACCTAATCTACTTTTCCATGGTCTGATGAGTTGATTATAAGCTATATCAGGATCAACTTTATTTTTTAATATCTCAGATTCATCAGAAAAAACTACTGAAGCAAAATCTGTTAGTCCAGGTTTTATTCTTAAAAGTTTTCTTTCAATTAAGGTATATATATTTACATCTCTTTTTACGTTAGGTCTTGGACCAACCAGTGACATTTCACCATTCAATATATTTATTAATTGAGTTAACTCATCCAATTTATATTTACGTAAAATCCTTCCAATCTTTGTAATTCTTTTATCATCTGCCGCGGTAGAATCAACCCCAGTTGATGATGCATTGAATACCATAGTTCTTATTTTTATCATTTTAAATACTTTCCCATTTTTTCCTACTCTTTCTGCAAAATAAAATGGATTCAATTTGTCTTCACTCCAAACAAGCAAAAGACAAAAAAATATAATTGGAAATGTTATTAATAATATAAATATTGAGATAAATATATCTAAAAATCTTTTCATTGGTAATTAGAAAAATGTTTTTCATAAAAGGATAGATCTCCTTTTAAGATGAATCTTATAAAAATTATGGGATAAATTGAAGAAAGTAAAACAAATAATAAATTTCTAAAACTAAAAATATTTCTTGAAAATAACCTTAAAAAGTTAATAATTAAATGTCCAAATCTAGATTTAACAAAAACGATAATATTATAAAAATTTCTCTTAAATAACCTACAAAATATGAAGTAATCATTTACTTGTATTTGAAAAATCAAGGGAATATAATTTAGCCTACCTTTACTGGTTTGCACATCAATATACTGAGCTTTGCTGGTATATAACATCAATCCTTCTTTGTTTAAAAAAAGACTATAAGATAAAAATAAATACTCATTATTTGAGTAGGTAACAAATTGATTTGGAAACTGATATTTATCAAATAATTTTCTTTTAAAAATTCCTGCACATGTTGATACCCATTCTGTAGTAATTTCAAACTCTTTTTTTACATTTGGATGTGATACGGCTAATGAAGGAGATACGAAAGCTCTTTTTCTATTATGAAGAGAAGAAGTTTCGAAAAATTCTTCAATATAATTTGCTAATTTATTAAAAAAAGATGAATGTTGAAATTTTTTTTGAGATTTAACAAAAGATTTATCTACGCCCTGAATAGCAATGAGATCACTATTTTTTGAAAAATATTTTATTAAAGTTGAATAATATTCTTTTTCTAAAATTACATCACTGTCAAGGAATGCTATTAATTGCGTAGAACTTTTCTTTACTCCAATATTTCTTGCTATTGCTCCACTATTCTTTGGAGAATTAATAATGATAACATTTATATTTTGTACAAAATTAATTGAATCTATAACCTTGTAAAGTTGGTTGCTATCTTTTAAATCAGTATTATTATTTACTATTATTATTTCCTTTGGTTTAAGTAATTGATTATTAATTGATATTAAACATTTTTTAAAAATTTCATTTCTTTTATAAATAGGTATAACAACTGAAAAATCCATTTTGAAAGTGGATTATTTAATTTATTAACTTTAGTTCAAATATGATAATTATTTATAAAAAATTCTTATTTTAAAATAATTAATTAATTTTTAGAAGTTAAAGCAAATCTAATTAATTATCAAAATAATTGATCTTTATTGATAAATAAAGAATAATATAAAATATCTAAGGTTAGATTTTTATTGGAACTCAACTTATATTCAGTAAATCAAGACATTTTTCAAATATCCTTTCACTCGCTTTACCGTCGCCATAAATTTTCCTTCGCACACTCATTGAATTATATAAATCATTATTTGTAAGCAACATATTAACTTTTTCAAAAATTTCTTTAGGTTCTGTGCCAACAAGCATTGCTGATCCCAATTTTATTGACTCTACCCTTTCTGTTGTATCCCTTAATATTAAAACTGGTTTACCTAAAAAAGGGGCCTCTTCTTGTATTCCCCCTGAATCGGTCAATACAAAATGACATTGAGAAAGTATTCCAACAAAATGATCATAAGATAGAGTTTCTTTAAGTAAAACTCTATCTATTTTATCTAAATATTTTTTTAATAAAATTCTTATTTTCTTATTTTTATGCATAGGTAAAACAATACCGACATTAGGATTAGACTCAACAATATTTATAATTCCTTTGATTATATTTTTTAATCCTTTGCCCCAATTTTCTCTCCTATGCACAGTAACTAAAATTAATTTCAAATTTTTATTTTCATCAAAGTAATCTTCTCTTTTAATCATTTTGTTATTAATTAAATTATTTATAGAATCTATAACTGTATTTCCTGTAAGAAAAACATTTTTGTGAATCCCTTCTTTCTTAAGATTTTCAAGGCAGTTTTTTGTTGGAACAAAATTGATTGTAGCTATCTGAGAAATTAATCTTCTATTGGCCTCCTCAGGGAAAGGACTTAATAAATTATTTGTTCGCAGACCAGCTTCTACATGTGCTATTTTGATACCCTCATAAAATGCTGCTAATGCAGATATAAATGCGGAAGTGGTATCACCCTGTACTAAAACCAAATCTGGTCTATTTGTTAAAAATTCACTTTTTAACCCGTTCAAAATTGAAACTGAAATATAGTTTAAAGACTGACTTGATTTCATTATGGAAAGATTAAGATCCTCTTTTAAATGGAATAAATCCATTACATCTTTGGCCATTTCCTTATGTTGACCTGTAAGAACTACTCTTACTTTTATTTTTTTTGATTTTTTAAAAACAATTATTAAGGGGGCTAATTTTATAACCTCAGGCCTTGTTCCCATTATAAAAGTCACTAATTTTTTTTGATATTTCATCTATATAAAATTTATCTGCTTGTTTGATAACATAAATAAAGAATTAAATAAATAATTTCTCTTTAAATTAAATGAAAAATTCTTAAAGACCACAAATTATTTTATCAATAAGATTATAGTATTTTTCAAAAATATAATCTTTTGAATAATAAGCTTCAGCATGTGCTCTTGCTGACTCGGCAATCTTTTCTCTTTCCTTTCTAGGTTTTTTATAAAGTCTAATTATTGCGTTTGCTAATTCCTCCGGAGCACTTGCTTTACATGTAACACCAAGTTTATATTTTTCAACCTCTAAATTAATCAAACCTGGCACAGTAGTTATTACTGGTCTTCCAGAAGCATATGCGTCAAAAAGTTTATTAGGAGAAACTCCATATCTAAACAAATCTACATTGGCTAAAGAAATTAAAACAGCATCTGCTTTTGATAAATATTCTGGCATGTGTTTTTTAGGAACTGAATCATGAAAAATAATTAATTTATTACCTTTAGCCAAAAGTTTTAACTTTTTCTTTTCTGGTCCATTACCTATTAAATGAATTTCAATAGGTAAATGCTTTAAATAATTAGTTGAGTAAATAACGTTTTCCAATCCATTGGCAATACCATGAGCGCCAGAGTATATAATTTTAAAAGGTCTTTTTAATGAGAAACTAATATCTTCTGATGGCAATGGATCAAATTTAAAGAAATTTAAATTTGATCCATTAGGCAAACAGATAATCTCCTTTGCACCTTTAGATTTAACATAATTAATGCAACCTTTAGATAGAACAACCACCGCATCTGATTTCAAATAAAGAATTTTTTCAATAAAGAAAAGAAATTTAATTAAAACATTATCTTTTTTAAAATTTCCTAACTCAATAAGAGCAACTGGCCATAGATCTCTTATTTCTAAAATAAATGGTATCCTAAAAAGTTTTGCAATTACTAAAGCACATAGTGTTGCAGGAAGTTGAGGAGATGATGCAATTATAATAGAAGGCTTATTTTTAGATATTAAAGAAATTAAGTTCTTTATTAATAAATGTATTAATAAATTCAAATCAAAACTAAATATATTTAGATAACGTTTCCAATTATTTTTTTTATATTTAGTAACGCTTAACCAAATCCAAAAAACATTGTTAATAGTTTCCTTTTTATAAAAAAATAATTTCCCCTTTTTTAGATAAGAACGCAAAGATAAGTTAAAGTCTGAAGCAAAAACTGAAACTATAAAGCCTTTTTTAGATAGAAAGCTTGACAATTCATATTGCCTTGTATGTCCTGGCATATTATTTGTATTCGCAAATTGGTTAATTATCCAAACTCTTTTATTCATAGATTTTAATTATTTTAACTTTAAAGAAAATTTCTTAATATTCTTGCCTTTATTGAAACCACCATAAAGTACAAGCGAATGACTTGGAACTCTTTCCCCAAATTTATTTGAAGTCCAAGAATCATACCACTTGTAAGATAATAAATCATTGTTTTCATAATTATATAATTTTGAAAGTATTGATTTATTTTGATTGGGACCTAAATGAATATTTGACCTCCAATAAATATCGCATTTTGAAAAAACAATATCAGTAATTTCAAACTGTAATTGATTTTCATTGATAATTTTCATTTTTAAAATTCTTTGATGTGAAGATAAATATCGTTGAAATGGCTTATAAGTACATTCAGCCCATAAATAATTATTATCCTTGCTATAAGATTTTGATAAAATTTTAGGTTTCCTTGCCGCTCTAAATGAACTCCAAACCTCAACTGATTCTGACCAATCTAAAATGTCATCTATATTAGTTCTTGTAGCATCTGAAAATTGCATAACGTTATGAGATTCGCTAGACCTTTCGTATTTTCTTATTGATGACATCTCGTAGGTACTTGTTCCTGTTTCAACAATTAATTCTTTTGAATTTTTAAAAATATCAAAGGATAAGATATCTGCGTGTGCATGACCATGTAAATGTTTTGGTCCTGAAACACCACATTTAAAAGTAATTTCCCAATCTGATGAGGGTCTAAAAATATACCAACCAGTTTCTGGTAATATGTCAATATAAGGTTTTTTAAAATTTTTTAATAAAGGGTATAAAATTAAATTATTTTTACCTAATTTATTTTCCCCAAATAATTCTGATATCAAAATATTTTCAAAGCTAAAGTTATCCCATAAAAAGTTTTTTTGTTCCACATAACTCTTACTAAAATAAATAATTCGCTGAATGTTTAATTTATCTTCAAAAATAGAATCATTAAATCTAGGATATTTGGATTGATTTAAAACTATTTTTGTTGCCCAATTATACATTTTATTTATTTTTAGAATTAACCAGTTTGGTCTATAACCTTTTTGAATTTGTAAAAAACAAGCTAGTTCTGTAAGGGTTAATAAAATAGATAGATGGTAACTAGAACTTCTTTCTTGATGTCCGCCATCACTTAGGATTTGTTTATTGAGTTCATTTTCAAGTTTCAAAATTGATTTTTTAAATATTCTTTCAGACTTATCGTTATTAAATTGGAGAGATGTAAAAACTAAAGACATCAAATTTTCCAAATAATGATTACCTCCTAAATGAGTTTCTTTATGAAAATTTAGCCAATTAAATTGTATCCATAAAAATCTAATTCTTTTTTCATTAACAAAATCTGGAATTAAATGAAAAATCCAAATCCAATTTCTAATTCTCAAAGATACTGTATATGGATGCCAGCCATCTCCATAGTTTTTTGAATTAAAATTTATCCAAGAATCAATTAAAAAGGGCAATTTATTTATTAAATTTGAATTTTGTTTTTTATTTTTAATAAATTCACATATCAATTCTTTTGACCAATCAAAATAATTTAAATAAAAAGAACCTAATCTTGAACTGCATACTTTATTCCAATTTATTGGATCTTCTAGAGAAATATCCTTATTTAAAATATTTAAATTAATCTTTTTTGTTGCATATATTTCTTTTGAAGAAGTATCTTTTGATTGCTTGGCTATATCCAAATCTAAGATTTTCCAATAACTTAGATAATCTGATTGAGAATAACTTAATATAAAAAAACGATAAATTAATTTATCAAAAAACTTTCCTAATTCATAAATAATTCTCCCTATTATTCTGAAAAAACCAACATCATAAATAGTTCTCAAAAATAGAAATAATTTTTTTTTATCGTTAACCATAAAGATTACAAAAGTCCAAATATTCTGTGTTAGAAAGATCTATTTTTTTAAATTGATCATGGGCGACTAGAAAGACTAGGAGATTAGCATTTTTTTTAATTTCTTCTATATCTAATAAATTAAATTCTGGATGGAATTCAATATTTGGTTCACAAAATAATAGTTTATATTTAATTTTTAATTTTGAAATAATTTTTATAGACGGAGATTCTCTAAGATCGTCAACATTTGGCTTAAAAGTTAATCCCAAAATTCCAATTTTAAATTCATCTATTTTTTTATATTTTTCTTCTATATATTTTTCAATTTTATCTGCCACCCAATTTATCTTTTTTTCATTAACTTCTCTTGATTGTCTTATTAATTTTGTATCCTCTGGAAACTTAGATATTAAAAACCAAGGATCTATAGGTATACAATGCCCCCCAACTCCGCATCCAGGATTTAGTATATTCACTCTAGGATGAAAATTAGCTAATTTAATTAATTGATTTACATCAACTCCTAATTTGTCTGAAATTATAGAAATTTCATTGGCAAATGCAATATTTACATCTCTAAAAGCATTTTCAGTTAATTTAACTAATTCTGCAGTTTTAATATCTGTAGTAAAAATTCTACCTTTACAAAAGTTACTATAAAAATTTTTTATTTGTATTCTATAATCTTCGTTATTACAGCCTACTATTCTATTATTAGATTTAAGTTCATTAATAATATTGCCTGGTAGAACTCTTTCAGGGCAATAGGCAAGATGTATTTCATCTTTCTCAAAATTAGTATTTTTTTGAATAAATTCACCAATTTCCTCTGTTGTTGAAACAGGGCATGTTGATTCTATAATAACTATACTATTTTTTTGTAAAGATCCTAAAATTGAATTTATTGCTGAAAAAACATAACTTAAATCTGGTTTAGGAATTAATTTTTCATAATAAATAGGAGTTGGAACAGCGATTATAAATATGTTTGAGTAATCTGGTGAATTACTAACGCGTAAATTTCCATTATTAAAATTTCTAAAAAATATCTCCTTTAAATGAGGCTCCTCAATATGTAATTGTCCTCTATCTATTGCCTCTATAATATTTTTATCGATATCAACTCCAAGAACATTGAGCCCAGCATCTGCAGCAAGGGCAGCCGTAGGCAGACCTATATAACCTAATCCAACAATACAACAATCATTCATTAAATTAAGTCCAAACTTTTAAAGAATTTTTGCATATTAATAAGGCTCAGATGATTTAGAAAGTTTGCATTAAATACAAAGTTAATGCTTTTTTTGTCAAAATTAAAAATTAAAGTTAAAAGATTCCATAAATTATTTAACCTAAACTATATTTGAAAATAATAATAAAAATAATTATCATTACAAAATAATATATTTACAATAAAAAAAAACTAAATTCAAAATAGATTTTATAAATTTTAATTAATTTATGAGAAATATTTTAGTCACTGGGGGTTTAGGCTATATAGGAAGTCATACATCAATAAAACTTATTGAGGAGGGGTATAATGTTTTTATTGTTGATTCCCTTGTAAATAGTTCTATAAAAGTTCTAAAAAAAATTCAGGTTATTACATTAGAAAAACAAAAAATACTTAAAAATAAATTATTTTTTTT
>Ga0163109_10003598_pt1 | contig 11848 bp, 11 predicted proteins | sample CRUFie1St13metaG_FD_108704 | JGI IMG/M metagenome (GOLD analysis project Ga0163109, IMG submission 108704) | Marine microbial communities from the Costa Rica Dome - CRUD Field 142mm St13 metaG | ecosystem: Environmental > Aquatic > Marine > Oceanic > Photic zone | place: Costa Rica: the Eastern... | reverse complement strand
GTTTCAGCTGTAAGAGATGCTGGTATGAACGGTTTAGATGAGGGTCAAGCTTTGACTTTCGATGTTGAAGATGGTCCCAAAGGTCCTTCAGCAGTTAACTTAAAAACTGCATAATTTTCATTAAATAGAATATATTGGCTATATCGTAATCAATTAAAAATTAAAATTGTTTATTTTTATAGCCAATAATTTATTCTTTTATAATGAGTAAAAGAAAAATTACCAAAATTAGTAAACTTAATTTTAAGCCCTTTAATAAATACGGAAAAGTAATCAAAGGTTGGTCGTGGCACAACATAAGTTTTAATAAAAAAACTAACTTTGGTACTTATATATCAAAATTGGAACCTGGTACGAAAACAATTCATCATCTTCATACTGGTCATGAAGAATTTTATATTTTACAGGGTGAGCTAATCGACTCAGATGGGACAGTTTTTAAAAAGGGTGATTTTGTATATTACGGTCCTAATACTGATCACTCATCGTACACAAAAAAAGGTTGTTTAATTTTAACTTTTATGAGAGGACACAATAATCAGTTAAAAAAAAATTAATAATATTATGATAGGTATTTTGGGGGGAATGGGAACACAGGCTGGTTTAGATTTTTGTAATAAACTAGCAATTTTATATAGAGGTAAAATTGATCAAGAATACCCTTTATTCATTCTTTATAATAAGTCAAATATTCCTGGAAGACCAGAATCGATTGGAGTTCAAACTGGAAACTTATCGAACCGTTTTGTAAGTAAAAAAAGTGAAAAGAAATATCTTTCAGTTCTAAGAAGTTTAATTAATGGATGTAAAATTCTTACTAAAAGTAAATGTAAATTTATTGTAATACCATGTAACACAGCACATTATTGGTACGATGATTTGCAAAAAAAAATAAAACTTCCGATTATAAATATGCCTAAGGAGGTTTACAATTACACTAAAAAAAAATGTAAAAAAAATTCATCTATTGGATTATTAGCTACTGAAGGAACATTAAAAACTGGTGTATATAATAAATATTTCGATAAAAAATATAGACTAATTTATCCTAGCGCTGGATTCCAAAAAAATTCAGTCAATAAAGCAATTAAATTTGTGAAAATGGGCAAAGTCAAATCTGCAAATAAAATAATTAAGCCTGCGATTGATTATTTAATAAAGAAGAAATGTAAAAAAATTGTCCTTGGATGTACAGAATTACCTATAGCTATATTTGCTTTTAAATCCTTTAAAACTATCAAATCATCAAAGATTTTTTTAGATCCTAATTTAATCTTAGCAAACGCTGCTATGAAAAAATATCGTAGGTGAGAAATGAAATCCAAAGAAAGACCATATGTGCTATTTGTAGCTGAGGCTATATATAATGAAGTTTCAAAAATCAAAAAAAAAAATCCAAATTTTTCAAATATTGATGCTATTGAAAATTTTATTGGCACCAAAACTTTTAATGAAATTAGCTCAGGAGAATTTCACAATAAGTGGCTTAATAAACTAAAAAAAAACAATTATATCGATATAAAAACAAAAAAAAAAATTCCAAAAGAAACTATTAATTTATTACTTACACAAAAAGACCTGATGATGAAACAACTAATTCAGTTTCCAGGCTTATATTATGCTAAAAACCATTACCCACTTGATATTTCTCAAAGAGCTTTTGATCAATTATGGAGAATGTGTGAAAGTTATGAGCTATGGTGTAAGGAAACTAGACAGGAAAAATTGATTATATTAGATATTATAAATTAATTTATAGTTAATTTTTTTCTTGTTAATTTTACTCTATTTTCAACTATTTTTCTAAAATCAGAATTAAATTTTTTTTTCCTTTTATCTTCTTCAATAGCGTCTTTTATATGTGAAACAGCATCTTTTCCTGTACCGTTTTTTAATGCTGTATTTGTTACTACTTGCATACCAGCATTAAAAGCATTTCCTGAAGCTACTGTAACTGCTGGACCTAAAAAAACAGTAGATTGTGCACAAGCATTTAAAAAAAATATCGATAGAAAAAATATTAATTTATAAAACTTCATATTCTTAAATATTATAAAATTATATATTGCAACTCAAGATAGAATTAGTTCATTTTGGTTTTTTTTTTAAAAATTACCAAAAAATTAACTTATAACAATATGATGGTTAAGATATTTCCAATTATATTTGTTACTCTTTGGTCTTCAGCTTTTATTACTACAAAACCAATAATAGATAATAGTGATCCTTTTGCAGCATTAGCTTTTAGATTTTTTTTTGTAGCTATTGGTTTTTATATTTTTACAATTTACTCAAAACAATCAATTATAGTTAAAAAAAAAAATTTTTTTGAAGCCTTTTTTAGTGGAGTTTTGTTTCATGGATTATATCTGGGAGGTGTTTTTTACTCAATATCGATTGGAATGCCGACTGGAATCGCAGCTTTAATAGTTACTCTTCAACCTATATTAACAAATATTCTGAGTGGACCAATTTTAAACGAAAAAATAAATCTTCATCAATGGATAGGTGCGTTTTGCGGTTTTGTTGGAGCTTTTTTAGTTTTAGGTTGGGATATTGGCGCAAAAATACCGTTAGCTGGTCTAGTAGCCACAATAATTGCCTTACTTTCTATTACATCCTCTACAATTTGGCAAAAAAAGCTTAGTCATAATTTACCTTTATCAGTAAGTAATTTTTATCAAGCACTCGGTGGTTGTTTTTTTCATATTTTGATAATTATTTTATTTACAAATCCATATATCGATTTCACGATAACTTTTGTAATAGCTATGGGTCATCAAATATTTTTAGTTTCTTTTGGAGCATTTACAATATTAATGTTCCTAATTAAAAAAAATTCTGCAAGTAGAACTGTTTCTGTATTTTTTTTAATACCTCCTGTTTCTGCTTTAATGGCTTGGGTTTTCTTAAATGAAACGTTGACAACTTTAGATATTCTTGGATTTATAATTGCTTCAGTTGGGGTTTATATTGCAACAAGAAAAAAATCTAATCAATCAGCAAGATAACCATATTCTAACGATGCATCTGTTATAGATTGATATAATGACTCACCAAAACTTCTAAGTGCAAATAATCTAACTCTAGTAGGTTTATTGCTAATCATGTCAACTGTAAATGCTATATTATTATAAACCGAGTTGATTGAATTATCTTTATCTAAAATATTAAAATTAAATGGACAACCTTTTTTTAATACCTCTAAAGTGTTTTTACCCTCAATTTCAATTATTGCTCTTGAATGAGACAGTTCTGTCACAGCAAAATCTGAATCTTTAAAAATTTCAAAAATGTCTTTTATTAATTCTTTTTTAGTTGATACTAAAATCCAGTTTTTTGGACTAAACCACAGAATTCTCGTATCTGCATTATTTGATACAATTAGAGATTCGTCTTTTAATTTTAAACCATCAATTTCTATATTTTCTGTTAAAAGTGAGGAATTTTTATACTGTACAATTTGCACTATTAATAAATTTTTTTTTTCAGAAATTTTTAACAAATCTTTTTCTTGTTTACCATCATGATCACCAAAACGACCCTCAGTGTGAACATTCGCTAGAGCTGAAATTGAACTCATGATCTTACCCTCTCACCTTTTGGATCAACATAATGTGAAGATACTATTTCAACTGGAATTATCTTATTTTTCAATGGCGACATTACAAATAATTTTTCACCAATCATATCTTTGCCATTTTTAAGAATAGCTAAAGAAAATGGATTATCATATTCAACACTCCAGCAAGATGCAGAAATGTATCCTAATTTTGGATTAGGCAAAGGAGCATTAGCATCCTTAACTAAATGAGAACCTTCAGGTATACTGGTTTTTTTATCTATAGGCACTACACCCACAACTTTTTGCCTATCGTTGGCTGTAAATGCTTCTCTTGATAATGATCTTTTTCCAATAAAATCTTTCTTTTTACTCACTAAACCTTCTAGTGAATTGTCATATGGAATTGTTCTTCCATCAAGCTCTGATCCAGCAACATGACCCATTTCAATTCTAAGAGTTGAAAGGGCTTCTGTGCCATATGGTTGTATTTTAAATTCTTTACCTATCTCCATAATTTTTTCCCACATAAAATTCCCGTTATCAGACTCTACATTTATTTCATAAGCTAGCTCACCAGAAAATGAGATTCTAAATATTCTAGCTTTTACTCCAAATAAATCACTTTCAAGATATCCCATAAAAGGTAACCCTTCGTTTGAAACATTTAACTGTGGAAACAATTTTTGTAACAAGCTTCTAGATTTTGGTCCTGCTATTGCAGCCCCTGCCCATTGCTCTGTTGTAGATACAACGTTGACATTTAATTCTGGCCATACTAATTGCAAATAATATTCTAAATGAGAGAGTACATTAGCTGCTTGAGCAGTAGTGGTGGTCATATGGTAATGATTATCTGAAATTCGAGTTGTTGTTCCATCGTCCATCACTATTCCATCTTCTCTTAACATTACTCCATATCTTGCTTTACCAACCGGTAATTTTAACCAAGCATTTGTATAAACTCTATTAAGTAACTCTGCAGCGTCTGGACCTTTGACATCAATTTTACCTAGTGTTGTTACATCACAAACACCTACATTCGTTCTTACATTTTTTGCCTCTCTTTTAGAAGCTTCAAATAAACTTTCATTCCCTATCTTGTAATATCTTGGCCTTAACCAAACACCCGCGTCGACAAAAACTGCATTATTTCTTTCATGCCAATTATGCATTGGGGATTTTCTTGTTGGTTTGGAATGTTTACCTACCTCTCTACCAACAATTGCTCCAATCGAAACTGGCGTATAAGGTGGTCTAAACGTTGTATGACCAACAGCTGGCACAATTTTATTTTCAATATTAGACACTAGTTGTAACCCATTAAGATTACTAGTTTTACCTTGGTCTGTTGCCATTCCTAAAGTTGTATATCTTTTTACATGTTCAATAGAACGGTAGCCTTCTCTTAATGCAATTTCTACATCAGAAACTGCAACATCATTTTGAAAATCTAAAAATCTTTTATAATTTTTTCCTTTAGGCAATGGTACACACCAAAACTTATCGTGTTCTGTTGATTTTTTTTCAACTACATTGGGCGAGTCAACTTTATTATCATTGTTAGTGATTTTTTTTGACAATTCATATCCTTGCTGAAAAGATTTTTTTAAAGTTTCATCTAAATTAAATATTCCACTAGCAGCACCCAAAGTTGTTTCATTTTGTTTTGATGTACCTGGTACAAATGCATCAATTTTCTCATCAAATTTTGTTTTATTTCCAGACTGAGAGGCTAAATGGATAGTCGGAGTCCAAAATCCTGATACACATATACAGTCACAAGTTATATTTTCTATTTTGCCCAGTTCTTCTTTATTTTTAGAAATTTTAGCAATATCTGCTGATTTAACTTTTTTGTAACCCTGTGCAGCAACGACTACATGAGAAAATTTTATGTTTATTCCTAAATTTTTTGCTTCATCGATAATTTCTGACTTTGGATCCTCTCTCGTATCTAAAATAATAGGTTCTATACCATTTTTTTTAAATTCAATTGCTGTTTCATAACCACTATCATTATTAGTAAAAACTAAAGGTTTTTTTCCAACTAAAACGCCATACACTTTAATATATTCTTTTGCTGCTGATGATAACATAACACCAGGAGTATCATTGTTACCAAAAACGATAGGTCTTTCAATTGAACCTGAAGAAATTAAAACTTCCTTTGCTCTAATGTACCATAATCTTTGTTTAGGGTGGTACTTTTTTGTCTTTGGCAGATGATCGCTAACTTTTTCAGACATTACCAGCATATTATGATCGTAGTAACCAAAAACTTGAGATCTATTTTTAACGGTTACATTGGGCATTTCTTTAAGTTCATTTATTATTCCTTGGGCCCATTCTTTACCTGATTGATTCCCAATATTAACATCGCTAGTTAATAAAGATCCTCCAAATCTTGCTTTATCTTCTGCTAATATAACTCTTGCTCCATTTTTGGCTGCTGCATATGCACTTGCTAATCCAGAGGGACCAGATCCAGTAATCAATAAATCACAATATTCATACTTATGTTCATATCTTTCTTTGTCATGTTTGATAGATGCAACCCCGAGCCCAGCTGCTTTTCTAATAAATGGTTCATAAACTCTGTACCAGAAACTTTTTGGCCACATAAACGTCTTATAATAAAAACCTGCTGGTAAAAATATTTTAAGAAAATTATTGATTGCTCCAATATCAAAGTTTACACTAGGCCAACAATTTACACTTTTGGCTTCTAGTCCCTCAAAAAGCTCTTGCTCTGTAGCTTTAATATTTGGTTCAGTTTCACCATTTCTATAGAGTTGAACTATGCCATAAGGTTCGTCAACACCAGAGCCAAAAAAACCTCTTGGTCTATGATATTTAAAACTTCGGCCAACTAAATGAATGCCGTTAGCCAATAAAGCTGATGCTAATGTGTCACCTTCATATCCATAATAAATCTTACCGTTGAATTTAAATTTAATTTTTTTTTCTCTATTAATTAGTCCAGTATTCTTTAATCTAAAATTTTGAGTCATTTAGGTAATCTCTTCATTTGCTTTAATTGTTTTAAATATTTCGTGGGTAGAAGTGTCTCTCTGAACCTTTATCCATTGTCTACATCCCGATAGATGTTGCCAAAGCTCCCAGTGTTTTCCTCTTAAACTTTTTCTATTATAAACAAAATTATCCCACTCCTGATCAGTAATATCTTTATCTAATTCTGGTCTTTTGATGGTTGCATCACCACCATAAGAAAATTCATTTTGTGATCTCATCCCACAATGTGGACATTTTATATGGAGCATTTATGAAATCCAAGTTTTTGTGCCAAGCCCTTTTTCATCAAGCAAATAACCTGAGCTAAATCTATTTAGACTATATCCTGCATTTAATTCATGAACGCGATCTTGGGCGATAGTGTGTGCAAATGTCCAACCAGATGCTGGTGTAGCCTTAAAACCACCATAACACCAACCGCAATTTAAATACAAACCTTCTATGTGAGTTTTGTCAATGATTGGAGAACCATCCATTGACATATCCATTATTCCACCCCAAGTTCTAAGCATTTTTAATTTACTAAGAAAAGGCATCATGGCAATTCCTTCTGTCAGAACATGTTGAAGAGTAGGTAAATTTCCTCTCTGCGCATAACTATTGTATCCATCCAGATCACCACCCATAACCATTTCACCTTTATCTGATTGGCTTATATAGAAATGCCCTGCTCCAAAGGTAACAACCTTATCTAAAACTGGTTTAACCGGTTCAGAAACACATGCTTGTAAGAGATGTGTTTCGATGGGTAATGTCATATTCAATTTTTCTGCTAAAATATTTGTACTTCCTGCAACGCAAAGTCCAATTTTTTTTGCTTTAATATTGCCACGAGAAGTTCTTACTCCATTAATCTTACCTGACGAAATGTCAAATCCAATTACTTCACAATTTTGAATTATATCAACGCCCATTGAGTCTGCTTGTCTCGCATATCCCCATGCAACTGCATCATGTCTTGCTGTTCCAGCACTTGGTTGCATTAAACCTCCAAAAATTGGAAACCTGACATTTTCAGAAAAATCTGCCATAGGAATTATCTCTTTTACTTGATCTCTATTTAGTAAAACTGCATCTATGCCATTTAATCGCATAGAATTCCCTCTCCTAGCATATGTATTCATTTGAGCATCGGAGTGTGCAAGGTTGATTATACCTCTTGGCGAAAACATAACATTGTAATTTAAATCCTGGCTCATTCTTCTCCATAAATTCATTCCAAACTCACTGAATAAAGCATTATCATCATACATATAGTTTGATCTAATGATGGTTGTGTTTCTGCCAACATTACCTCCACCTATCCAACCTTTTTCAATAATTGCAACTTTTGTAATATTATGCTCTTTTGCAAGGTAGTAAGCTGTTGCAAGACCATGTCCGCCACCACCAATAATAACTACATCATATTCTTCTTTAGGAGTTGGATCTTTCCAGGCTAAATCCCAATTTTGGTGATTAGACAGAGCATTTTTAACTAAATTAAATATTGAATATTTTTGCATTTGAGAATTTTATAGTATTGCGCATAAATAGTTCATATTTTTTTTATATATAATTTTTAGATATTTCCAAAGGCTTTAAAAAGATATACTAATCGTGCAGTTTTATTATTTTATTTAGATTGAATGAGCGAAGTAAAAACAGACATCCAAATAGCTAGAGAGGCAAAAATGTTACCAATTAAGGATATTTTGGCCAAAGTAAATGTTCCTGACGAGAGCTCAGCTTTTAGCCCAATGGGTCGGCACATTGCAAAAATAAACTTAGAATATTTACAAACTCTAGAGGGTAAACCAGATGGAAAACTGATTTTAGTAACGGCCATAACTCCTACTCCAGCAGGAGAGGGTAAAACAACAACTTCAGTAGGTTTGAATGATGGTTTAAATAAAATTGGAAAAAAATCTATTGTATGCCTTAGAGAACCTAGCCTTGGTCCTTCATTTGGAATGAAAGGTGGTGCTGCGGGTGGAGGATATGCTCAGGTAGTACCAATGGAACAAATAAATCTTCATTTTACCGGAGATTTTCATGCAATTACATCTGCACATAATCTTTTGTCAGCATTAATAGACAATCATATCTACTGGGGAAATAAATTAAATATAGATGTTAGAAGAATTGTATGGAAAAGAGTTTTAGATATGAATGATAGAGCCTTAAGATCTATAAATATTAACCTTGGTGGAGTTGCTAATGGATTTCCAAGAGAGGATGGATTCGATATTACAGTTGCCTCTGAGATAATGGCTATCTTTTGCCTAGCAAATAATTTAGATGATTTAGAAAAAAGAATAGGAAATATTACAGTTGCATACACAAGAGAGAAAAAACCAATCTATGCTAAAGATTTAAATGCAAATGGACCAATGACAGTTTTACTTAAGGAGGCAATTAGACCAAACATTACACAAACTTTAGAAAATAACCCTGCTATAATTCACGGAGGACCATTTGCAAATATTGCGCATGGATGTAATTCAGTAATTGCAACTAAAACTGGATTAAAACTTGCAGATTATGTTGTGACAGAAGCGGGTTTTGGCGCTGATTTAGGAGCTGAAAAATTTTTAGATATTAAGTGTAGAAAATCAAATTTAAAGCCAAGTTGTGTTGTAATAGTTGCAACTATAAGAGCTTTAAAAATGCATGGTGGTGTTACAAAAGATGATTTAAAAAATGAGAATGTAGATGCGCTTAAGAAAGGATTAATAAATCTTGAAAGACATATTGAAAATGTAAAAAAATTTGGTTTACCAGTGGCTGTAGCTATAAATCACTTTATAAAAGATACAGATAAAGAGGTGAATGTGTTAGTTGAGTTTTGTAAAAAGCTAGAGGTTAAAGCAAGTATTTGTAAGCATTGGGCTGATGGTGGAGAAGGAACAAAAGATTTGGCTAAACATGTAATAGATTTATGTGAGAAAAAAGAGGTAAAATTTAAATTTTTATATGATAGTAAAACTCCGCTTTTTAAAAAGATAGAAACTATTGCAAAAGAGATTTATAGAGCAAATGAAGTTATTGCAGATATTAAAATAAGAGATCAATTAAAAAACTTTGAAGAATCTGGTTATGGTGAATTACCTATATGTATTGCAAAAACTCAATATAGTTTTTCTACAGATCCAAATCTAAAAGGTGCTCCAACAGGTCATTCTTTATCTATAAGAGAAATAAGACTTTCATCTGGTGCGGAGTTTATTGTGGTTGTTTGTGGAGCAATTATGACTATGCCAGGACTTCCAAGAGTACCAGCTGCTGACTCTATTAAACTTAATAAAGACGGTGATATAGAGGGACTATTTTAAACTTTTATCTTAAGTTTTTTATTTTCTTTAATTGTTTTAAGTAAATTAATCATTAATGGAATTTTTTTCTTATCAATTTTTTTCAAAATAAATGGTGAGATCTCTCTTGCAAGTTCTTCACCTTCGACAGTTTCTTTTGGCATAAATCTTTTTTTTGCAGTTTTGAATGTAAATCCTTTTCCTAGGAAACTGCCCATTTTACTATTTCTTCCACCAGCAGCACTAACATATAAATCACCTACCCCAGCAAGTCCTAAAATTGTTTCATCTTTACCTTTGAAATATTTATTTAAATATTTCATTTCAAGAACTGCTTTTTGAAATAAATTAGATGAAGAATTTAGGCTTTGACCAGCTCCAATTATCATTGAATATATATTTTTTATCGCAGAACAAACTTCAACACCAATAACATCTTTAGAATATTCTATTCTGTAATATTTTGTTGAAATCTTCTTTCCAATAGATTTGGCTATATTAAGACTTTTATTAGCTACAATAACACTAGTTTGATTTTTTCTAGCCAGCTCTTTAGCTAAACAAGGTCCTTTTAGGACTGAAATATTTTTTAAATTATAGTTTTTTTGGAGCTGTTCTGAAATCGTTAAAATCTTATTCTTTTTTTTTCAAATTTTAATCCTTTAGTTAAAACCAAAATTGGTGTTTTTATTCTTAAATTTTTCAATTCTTTGCCAATAAAATCAACTCCTGGAAGACTTAAAGCTATTACTATTAAGTCAAAATTTTCTTTTAATAAATTTTTTGAAAATTTTCTAAATTTTAATTGTTTTGGTAGTTTTATTCTTAAAGCAGAATGAAATTTTTTTTTAGAGGATAAATCTTTAATAAATCTTTTGCTATAAGGCTCAGTAATTATAACATTATTTTTATTTTCTAAACTTGGGATTGTAAATGCAGAGCCCATTGCACCACCACCAATAATTAAGATATTTTTCATAGCCAAAAATTATTTTATTGTAATTGTCATCATTTTGTTAGTAAAATACAGAAATAATTATTTAATATTGAAAATTTATGACAAAAGTAGCAATTATTGGTGCAGGACCCTGTGGATTATCAATGTTACGGTCTTTCGAATTAGCAGAAAAAAATGGTGAAAAAATACCTGAAGTAGTTTGTTTTGAAAAACAAGATGATTGGGGTGGTTTATGGAACTATAGTTGGCGAACTGGATCAGATCAATACGGTGATCCTGTGCCTAATAGTATGTATAGGTATCTTTGGTCTAATGGACCAAAAGAGTGTTTAGAATTTGCAGATTATTCTTTTGATAAACATTTTGGAAAACCAATACCATCTTTTCCACCTAGAGAAGTTTTATATGATTATATCGTTGGAAGAGTGAGCCAAGGAAATTTAAGAAAAAATATTAAATTTAATACCAGGGTAATAAATACTGTCTTTAAAAATGATAAATTTGAACTTAGTTATCAAGATAAAGTTAATAATAAAATATTAAAAGATAATTTTGATTTTGTTGTTGTTGCAACAGGTCATTTTTCAGTTCCATTTATTCCAGAATACAATGGAATGGATTCATTCCCGGGAAGAATAATGCATTCTCATGATTTTAGAGACGCAGAAGAATTTAGAAATAAGAATGTAATAGTACTAGGAAGTAGTTATTCCGCAGAGGACATTGCGCTTCAATGCAATAAATACGGAGCTAAAAGTGTTACTATTGGTTATCGACATAATCCAATGGGGTTTAAATGGCCTGATGGCATGAAAGAAGTTCATTACTTAGATAAATTAGTTGGAAAAAAAGCTATATTTAAAGATGGAACTGAACAAGAGGCAGATGTTGTTATTTTATGCACTGGTTATCTTCATCATTTTCCTTTCTTAGAAGAAAATTTACAATTAAAAACTGGAAATAGGTTATATCCACCAAAATTATATAAAGGAGTAGTTT
>Ga0163109_10003596_pt1 | contig 11851 bp, 6 predicted proteins | sample CRUFie1St13metaG_FD_108704 | JGI IMG/M metagenome (GOLD analysis project Ga0163109, IMG submission 108704) | Marine microbial communities from the Costa Rica Dome - CRUD Field 142mm St13 metaG | ecosystem: Environmental > Aquatic > Marine > Oceanic > Photic zone | place: Costa Rica: the Eastern... | reverse complement strand
TGAATGTAAGAAAAGAGAGCCAGATCGACCAAACCCTAAAAGGGCCACAATGTTTTTAGATGGTTCTATAGATGCTTTTGGTTCTTCATCAATAATATCAGTAAATTTAGCGTATATTGTTTTAGCTAATTTATCTTGATTACAAAATTTTGTTAAATTTAATTTATTAAGAAAATCTTTTATAGTTTTTTTATTTAGCCTATAAAATTTGTCGGTGAAAATTTTTTGATTTTGAAAATAATCATTTGTAATCAAATGTAATTTGTCTAATCCAAGATACGCCTTTTCTTCTTTAGAATTAATTTCTAAACTCTTATTTAGACATTCATATCCATCACTTAATTTACCGAGTTTAATTAAATTATTACCTAAATTGGCATATGATTCTGAATAGTCAGGATTTAAATAGATGGCATCTAAAAACCTCTCATTAGCTTCTTCATATTGTTGCAACTGTACCAATGCAAGACCTATGAGATTAAATGCTTGTGAATTTTGATTATCTATATCTATAATCTTTTTAAGATAAAAAACTTCTTCTTCATATTTTCCTAATTTAGACATCATTAAAGCTATCTTAAATAGAGGTTCAACTTCAGTAGGATTAATAATATTTGTTTTTTTATAGAATTTGATTGCAGTTGCATATACACCTAATTTGAAGAAAAAGTTACCTAATAATAAATGCGCCAGAAAAGAATTTGGATTTTGTTTTATGGCTTTGTAGTAATAATTAATGGCTGTTTCTGGATCATCAATTTTTTCCATCATCTCAGCTAGAAAAAAATATGCAATTTCACAATTTGGATCTGAACTGATTGCCTCTTCACATAGAGTTACAGCGTCATCAAGATGATTCAACTTAAATAAACACATACCCATTTTTGCTAAAAACTGAGACTCAATTTTTTCATCTTTTGATGCTTTGGCGAATAAGTTAAAGGATAATTGATATTCATTTTCATTAAATTTTATATTAGCCAAATTAATCAATGCATCGTTATTATCTGGATCTAAAGATAGTATGGCTCCATAATGCATTATGGCTTGTTCAGAATTACCCAAATTCAAGTAGCTTGCAGCAAGAACGTTATGAATTCTAGGATCATTCTCTGAATGAATAACAGTAGGATCTATCTTATCAATAATTTCTTGGAATTTATTTCTATTATAAAGTTCGATAAGTTCATCATAATTATAAGAAACTTTGTCATCATCCAGCATAGATATCTCCATTGTAAATTTTTAAGGATAGTGCATTATCTATGCCATCTGGGATAAGTGTGAACTATTTTGATAATTGATATAAAGATAATTTTTTTAAATTTGTTTATTTTTTTAAAAAATATTAAACATTTAATATCTTAGTCGTTAATAAGGGTACAATTCTTGATTTTACAAATTGGAGACATATCTGATGACTACAGTAATTAACACTAACGTACCTGCGATTATCGCAAAATCGAATATGGATAGAGTTCAACGTGAGCTTGAAAATTCGATTACTAAATTATCGTCAGGATCTAGAATAAATAAAGCGGCAGACGATGCAGCAGGTTTGGCAGTTGCTAATAGAATGGAGTCTCAGATACGAGGCCTCACTATGGCAATTCGTCATGGTAAAGATGGCCAAAATCTTGTTGATACAGCTGATGGCGCTCAAGTTGAAATAGGTAATATGCTACAAAGGTTAAGAGAATTAGCTGTTCAAGCTTCTTCTGATACTTTGGATACTAATAATAGAACATTCTTAAATGCTGAAGCTACAGCACTAAAAAATGAAATTAATAGAATTTCTGAACAAACCACTTGGAATAATTTAAATTTACTTGATGGAACATATACTGGTAAAGTCTTCCAAGTAGGTTTCAAGGGATCTGAAACTATTGATGTTACTATAGATGATGCTGCTACAGACGCTATTGGTGCTTTTAAAATGTTTTCCGCTGGTCATACTGCAGCTCTAGGTGGTAGTTCTGATACTGAAATCAAAACAACAACACTTACTGTTTCTGGTTATTTAGGTTCTGCAAATGTTGCTATTGCAACTGATACAACTGGTATTAATACTTCTGTAAAGAAAGCTGCTGCTGATATTAATGCTGTTAAAAACGAAACTGGTGTAGAAGCCACCGCAATTACAAAAGGTAAATTATATTCTGTTTCAGCTGCAGGTGTTATTAGTTTTGATTTAGGTGCAAACCATACACCAAATGCATCTGGAACATTAAAAATGGTAAGATACGGAGTAACTGCAACTTTGGCCGCTAAAGATGATTTGGATCCACTTGTTGATGCAATTAATAAGCATGCTGCTAATACTGGTGTAACTGCTAGGTTAGGTGCTTCTGCAGGTGAGATAATTCTTACTCATCAGACTGGTGAAAATATTGATTTTACTAATATTAAAGTAGGTGGGGTTACTTCTGAAACTCTTAGACTTGAATCCTTAGATAAATTTGGTAATGATACCGGTACAGCTGATACAACGCTAAATAGAACCGCTAATACAGCTCAAAGTAGATTTACAGCTACTGATGCTACCGCTAATAGAAAAGGTTATTTATTGGGAACAATGACCTTAAGTTCTATCAAAAATTTTACTGTGGCTGGCGACAAAGCAACAGCTAAGCAGGGTTATTTTGGAACTGAAAACGCTCATTCTGGTCAAACCACTGGTGGTGGTACAGCAAAATTAAGTTCAGTAGCAAGTATTAGTGTCGCTGATCAAGAACATGCTTCAGATGCTATTTCTGTTCTAGATGCCGCTATTGCAAAGATAGATCAGCAAAGAGCAGATTTAGGTGCTATATCAAATAGATTATCATCAGTTGTTGATAACAACACATCAATGGTCACTAATACAGAGGCATCGAAGAGTCATATATTAGATACGGACTTTGCTGTTGAAACTACCAAATTAACTAGAACACAGATCTTGCAACAAGCAGCAACTTCTATGTTAGCTCAGGCAAATGCGTCTAAGCAGTCAGTTTTAGCACTTCTTCAAAACTTAGGATAATATCCTTTTGAATAAAAAAATTACTAAAGCCCCTTTTTAAGGGGCTTTTTTTTGATATGAATATTGAATATATTTTTTTCTTAAGAAATAGAAAATAAAAAAATGAAAGCTGATCAAGAAATTACAAACAATTTAATCTATCTTTATGATAAAGGTGAGATTAATCATGTTTTAGATAGATCACTTGAGCTTATAAAAATTTATCCAAATGATGGAATAATTCATAATTTATTAGGAGCTATTTTTTCACAATTTAATATATTTGAAAAAAGTTTTTTCCATTTGAAAAAAGCGAATAAGTTAGATCCAAATAATCACCTAATTTTAAATAATTTAGCTAATGTATATATTGAAATAAATGAAAATCTAAAAGCCATTGATACAATTTTTAATGCCCTAAGCATTCGTCCTGATTTTGCTGAAGGATACAATACCTTAGGTTTAGCATTATACAAAAATGGTGATATAGATGGATCAATTAAAAAATTCAAAAAAGCAATAGAATTAAAAAATGATTTGCTAAGTGCTTACAATAACTTGGGTATTTCTTATAAAGATAAAAATGAGTTAGAACTGGCATTTGAATGCTTTATAAAAGCAATTAAGATAAATCAAAGTTTTATAGAGCCTTTTCATAATATTGCTACGATTTTTAAAGATATAAATTTAAAAAAAAATAGAACAGACTTACATGAAATAATTTTAAAACTCTTAGAAAGAAAGAATTGTGTAGATCCTAATGAAATAAGTAATTCAATTATAAAACTTCTAAAATTAGACACTAATTTCAAAAATATCATCGAAAATTACTTTTTAATTAAAAATAAAAAACCAATCAAAGAATTAATTTCAATTTTTGCAAGTTATCCTCTTTTTTTAAAAACAATAAGCGTTTCTTTAATTTGTGATTTAAGAATTGAAAGAATATTACTAGATATTAGATCTGAAATATTATTATCAATTTTTGAAACAAAAAGTTCTCCAACTTTATTGAGTTTTCAGTCTTCATTAGCACTTCATTGTTTTACAAATGAATATATTTACAGCACCACCTTAGATGAGAAACAGGCTCTTGAAAAACTAGAAACTGAAATTGACAAACAATTTTCTATGTCTAAACAACCAGATTCCCATTTATTATTATGCATTGCGTCTTATAGACCACTTCATGAATATAATTGGTTTTCTATGATAATTAACAACTCTGTCTTAGAGGAAGTAGTCTTTAGACAAATTGAAGAATATTATTTAGAAGATAAAATAGAAATTAAAAAAAATAGCTATAAACCATCAGACAATATTTCAAAAAAAGTTAAGCAACAATACGAAGAAAATCCGTACCCAAGATGGATTAATTCACATTTTAGATTATTTCCTATTACCATTGCTGATTTTGTTTCTGAAATACAAATTAAGATTCATAATCCGGCCATTTCAAAAATTAATGAATTAGAAATATTAATTGCTGGCTGTGGAACCGGTCAGCAATCTATAAACGCTGCATTATTATATAAGAATTCCAATGTTTTAGCGATTGATTTAAGTATTTCAAGTTTAAAATATGCTAAAAGAAAAACTGAGGAGCTTGGTTTAAAAAATATTGAGTATCTTGAATATGATATTTTAGATTTAAAAAATCTTAATAGAAAATTTGATGTAATTGAATGCGTAGGTGTCTTACATCACATGTCAGATCCCTTTCAAGGATGGTCTATTCTTAAAGATTGTCTTAAAGATGGAGGATTGATTAATATTGGTTTATACAGTAAATATGCGAGGAGAAAAATAAACACTTTAAGAAAAGAAATTAAAAGAAAAAAAATTAAATATAATTGTACTGATATTAAATCATATAGATCTCTATTAATTAGAGATTTACCAGAAAAAATTGCATGTATTTCGCATATTCAAGATTTCTATAATACAAGTATGTTTGTAGATTTATTATTTCACCAATATGAAAAACAATTTTCCCTTATCGAAATCAAAAACTATATTCAAAAATTGGGTTTAGTATTTTGTGGTTTTGAAGACAAAAGGATAAAAGATTTATTTCAAACGCAAAATAAATCTAAACAGGATTTATATGATTTAGAAAAGTGGAATTTGTTTGAGATTAAAAATCCTGATATTTTTGCTGGAATGTACCAATTCTGGTGTCAAAAAGGTAAAAATTCATCACATATCTGAAGTATCAGAACTGAGTGTGTTTATTGGAATAATTCTTGCTATTAAATATTTCTAATAATCTTAATTATTTTTATGGCTGAATTATCTAATCCTAAAATTGATGAAAAAGATTTTAAGTCTAAATTATCTTCAGTAATCAATCACTATAACCGGTGTGACTTTCAACAAGCTCTTAAAAAAGCAAAAGATCTTATTTCTGAAAGTACAGCTACTTCCTACCTGCACAATATGATTGGTTTATGTTTATTAAACCTTGGTAAAAAAGAGCAATCACTTAAGAACTTTAGAAATGCACTTTACCTAGAACCAACAGACCCTAATATTTATCTTAATATTGTAAATGTATTAAAAGATCAAAAAAAATATGAAGAAGCACTTAAAATTATTAAAATTGCAATTGATATTAAACCAGATTTTGCAAAATTTTTCAACAGTGGTGGTGAAATTTTTCAAGAACTAGGAAACTATAAAAAATCAAGAGAATATTATGAAAAAGCAGTAATTTTAGACCCTAATAATTATGAAGTTCATTATAATTTAGGTGTTGTATGTAATAATTTAAATAGATATTCGCTTGCTTTAAAACATTTAAAAAAGGCCAGTACTCTTAATCAAGACAATCAAAAAATTTTTAACAGCTTGGGCATTATTTTTATTAAAATTCAAAATTATAAGGAAGCAATAATTAATTTTGAAAAAGCGATTAAAATCGATAAAAATTTTGCCGAACCTTACTTCAATTTGGGTGTAATAAACTCTTATAAAGAGAATAAAACTGTAGCGATAAAATACTTTAAAGCTGCAATCAAATTAAAATCTGACTATGCCGTAGCTTATAATAATTTAGGGGTTTTGTTTCAATCTCTTGGAGATTTTAAAATTGCTTTGAAGAATTTCCAATTAGCTCTTCGCTTTAACCCTAATAACTTAGAGGCGCATTTTAATTTAGCAAACTGTTTTTATGATATTGGTGACTTAGATAAAGCTATTGAAAATTATGAAATATGTTTAGAAATAGACCCTTCTTTTCATTCTGCACAATATGGAAAATCCTTAAGTTACCTAAAATCAAAAAATTTCAACAATGGTTGGCTATATTATGAATCTAGATTAAAATTTGATGATCAAATTGTTTGCAAAATAAAAACCACAAAACAAAAATGGGAACCAGGTAAGTTTAACCGAGTTTTACTACTTCAAGAGCAGGGCGTTGGTGATAAAATATTTATGTCTTCAATTTTTGAGGAATTTAATTTAATGTGTAGTAAGTTAATTGTACTTACAGATAATAGATTAATACCAATTTTTAAGCGTTCATTCTCTAAAAGTATAGAATTTAGATCATTAGATAAAAGTGCTAATATTCAAGAGAGTATATATGATAATTATATACAAAATGGCTCACTCTTTAAATTTTTAAGGAATGACATTCAAGATTTCAAAAAAACATCTAAGAAGTATTTAATCCCAAATTTCCCCATAGTTAAAAAAATAAGGAAAGAATTATTAAATAGAAGCGACGACATTTTGATTGGAATATCTTGGAAAAGTGGAAGTAAAACTGATTCATTATCTAATAAAAAATCTATTAAATTAATTGAATTAGCAAAGGCTTTGAATTTTAAAGGAGTTAAACTAGTAAATTTACAATATGGAAATAATGAAAAGGAATTTAAATATTTAAAAAAATATCATAATATCAAAATAGAAGAATTGTCTTCTATAAATGTTTATAATGATATCGATGGTCTATTATCTATAATTGGAGCGTGTGATGAGATAGTAACAGTTGATAACTTTATAAATCATTTAGCTGGAGCTATAGGGAAAAAAACTCGTGTTCTGCTTCCTTTTTCATGTGAATGGAGGTGGGGAATTAATCAGAAAAAAAGCTATTGGCATTCATCTATAAACCTTTACCAACAAAGTAAAGTTTCAAATTGGGATACTCCATTATCCGATTTAATTTTGGAATTAAAAGAATCACATAAATTATAAATACTAAAAAATTCTTTTTTTTAAATTAATCCTAACATGAAATATTCTTTACTTATGTTACTTATTTTTTTTAGATCATTTTGTGTATCCACAGAAAGCATTTCACCTTGAATTTCAAGAGTGTGTACTTTGACGCCAGCGTCAAGGCATCTTAATTGTTCAATACCCTCTTTAACCTCTGATCTGGATGGCGATAATTTTTTGTAATTGGCCATAAAGTCTCTTGAAAATAAATATAATCCACAAATTTGAAGAATTCTTTTTTTTGCTATATTTTCATCTATATTGATTGGATTCCTGCTAACTTCTAGTAATCTACCATCTCTAGCAATTAGTGCTTTTACATTAGCAGTATCTTTTGGATCTTCAATTTCACAAAATTTACATACTGCATTTAAATATCCTACATTTATATTTTCACCATGCTTAATGAAATTAAAAACTTCCTTTGGTTTAATTAGGGGTTCATCACCTTGAACACAACAGTAAAAATCATATTGAGGTAGCTTTGAAGCAATCTCTGATACTCTAGAGGTTCCTGATAAATGCATTGGATCGGTCAACATAAAAGGTATATTATACTTCTTTAAAAGATTTCCAATTTTAATGTCATCTATAGCTACTATATAGTCTATATTTAGAGTAGCTATTCTTTGTGCAACCCAAACAATAATTTCTTTATTATGAATTTTCTTGATTAATTTATTTGGAAGCCTTTTTGATTTCAGTCTGGCCGGAATTACAATAAGGGTTTTTTTCACGAGCACCAACCTCCATCTACTTTTAAGATATGTCCTGTGATGTAAGATGACTTTTTTGAAATTAAAAAATCTAGGGCGCCATTAATTTCATCTTTTGCTCCCCATCTAGACATTGGAATTCTTTTAATAATTTCATTATTTAATTTTTTATTTTTTTTAAAATTTTTTGCATATGAAGTTTCACAAAATCCTGGAGCAATTGCATTTATTGTAATTCCATATTTTGCAAATTCGACTGCCATTGATCTTGTCATACTATCAATTGCTCCTTTCGTTGCAGAGTAACCTGATACGTCTGGCAAACCAGAGGACCCAAGAATTGAAGATATATTAATTATTCTTCCAAACCTTCTTTTCTTCATTCCAAATAACACAGATTTTGATAAGATCATTGGTGTTATTACGTTTGCTCTAAATAGTTTCTCCAGAGAATTGAAATCAAGTTTACTAACTGGTGCCCTATATCTTTGACCAGCATTATTAATTAATATATCTACATTTCGCAGAATTTTTTTATTTTCTTTTAAAAAGGAGTATACGTTTTCAGTACAAGATAGATCAATAGATTTCAAACTTATTTTTTTATTCTTAATAGTTTTTAAAAAATTTTTATTGAAATCCTTTAGGTCTCTAGTGAGACCAATAATTTCAAAATTATCTTTTTTAATTAGGTGTTCTAGATAAGACCTGCCAAAACCTTTACCAACCCCAGTTAATAATATTTTCATATCTAATACTTTATCACATATTCAATAGCCGAGCGAATAAGCTCTGTCGAATCTGTTTGGTATATTTCACATGACCCACTACTCGACATAGGAAGAATTAACCTTAAGAATTTTGACGTTCTTTTTTTATCTCTAAACACTGAATCCACACATTTCTTGATCAATACTTTTCGTTCACATTTGAATAACATTGCAGAAATATTTATGGGTAAATCAAATTTTTTTATTAAATTTATAATTTTTTGAAAATCTGTTTTTGAAAGTTTACCAACCTCTGTTGCAATTTTTGAAATGGCTACAATTCCTAGCGCAACTCCCTCACCATGTCTTAACTGTTCCTTACCATTTACAATAGAATTGATTTCAAGTGCGTGGCCAATAGTATGCCCCAGATTTAATAATAACCTTTTGTTTTTTTCCTGAATATCCCATTTAACAAATTTAGCCTTTCTAAGGAGGCATAACTTAATTATATCCTCAAGATCATCTATATTAATTAAGTCTGATTTTTTAATTTCATATAGTTTATTAGTAATTAATTTATCACCTAAAATACTATATTTTATTATTTCGGCAAAACCTGATTTCAGTTCTCTTTTTGGTAGTTTTGAAAGTAACTTTGTGTCAATAACAACTCTACTAGGATGATAATATGAACCAATTGCGTTAATTGTTGATTTGAAATTTAGAGCCGTTTTACCCCCTATGCAACTATCAACAGAAGATAACAAAGTTGTTGGGACATGAACTAATTGACATCCTCTGTACCAAAGGCTAGCTGCGAGGCCTGCAATATCTCCAATCACCCCACCACCAATGGCGACTATTTTTCCACTTCTAGGAAAATTGAGCTTATCAAGTTTTGAAAAAATTTTTTTAAGAGTTAGAAAACTTTTGTTTTCTTTTCCCCCATTTAAAATCACTAAATTAAAATCGTAAAAATATTTTAATTTTTTACAATAAATTTCTGCAATATTCTTATCAATTATAATTAAAATATCATTTTTATTTTTTTGTAATGTCGAAAATAAATTAATTATTGTATTTGATCCTATCTCAACCTGACAGGTTACATCCCCTAGATCAATCTCAATCAATTTTCCTGCAGAATAAATAGAATATTCATCAATCTTATCAAGATGGAAGTTCATTACACATCCGGTATAAATTAAATTAAATAATAAAATATTGTGATTGTAATTAGCAAATTTTATACCAGATCAACGAATTAATAATTTGAAAATTTCATATAAGATATGGAAATTAAAATTTAATACTAATTTTATATTGAGTTTTTAATAAATGTGAAAAAGAGGAGGGGATAATACTATATATATAATTCAGGAGATAATGTCCCTCTTAAATAATTTTTGAATTTAAAAAAATTCATCCAGGAAATGTATTAATAACTATAATTTAAAAAAAAAGCTCCATTAATTGGAGCTTTTTATACTTTTCTATTGCAATAATTCTAATACTGACTGCATAGATTGATTAGCTTGTGAAAGCATTGATGTAGCAGCTTGTTGCAGGATTCTGCCTTTAGTTAGTTCGATAGATTCTGCTGCCATGTCAGCGTCTTGCATTCTACTTCTTGATATCTTTGTGTTGACGACGATGTTAGAAAGATTATCAATTGTATGCTCCATTCTATTCATGGTGGCACCTAGATCACCTCTTTCTGCGTCAACTCTTCTTAGAGCACCATCTACTGCAGATAGTAATCTTTGAGCACCCATCACAGTCTTTACATTAACATCTGAAATTTTTGTCAAAGAAGCAGCAGGGGCGGCATCTCTATGTAATACTTTTGAAGACGTAGATAGTGTTGAAGGTGTTGTTATTGTAAATACATTAGGTGACTGATAAATAATTTGACCACTTACTCTTGCAGAACTAACTGTATTTGGATTTTCGTTTTGTCCTGTAAGTGTATCATCAAATAGTGCAAGTGGACCACCCTTAGCGTTTAAATCACGATCCAGTGTTTGAATATTCAAAGTTTTTTGAACCTTTTCAAAAGTAAGTTTGTTTGTTCCAGAGCCTGTTGTTACAGTAACTGCAGTTCCATCTGAATTTTTCAAGGTGAGTTTATCTTCAGAACCAGCAGTACCGCTTATCGCTGCAACATAATATATTTGTTCAGGTTTTAAATCAGCAGTTGTTGCTCCACCACCTAGCTGGATAACACCGTCCGACTGAATACATCTTATAGCATCTCCTACACTTAACCCATGAGCTGCACTGAATGTGAATAATTCACCAGCATCTGCACCTGTTGCAGTAAGATTATCTATAGCTTTTGGAGGAATTGAAGTTGCGGTTGCCATTGGCATATCGAAATCATCAATAAGTATGTCATAACCATCAGGAGATCTTAAATCTAATGTTTGTTTATCGGCAGATAATTTTGCTTGAATACCTGTGTCTCCAGTAAATCCGTTAATTTTATCCCTTAAGTCAGACAAATCAGCCATTGTTTTACCATCAATAGTTCCAAAGTTAACAGTTGAACTAATAACTTTTGCTGAAGAATTCATCCCTGTTAATTTAAATGATATAATGGTACTCGTTGATGTGTTAGTATCTGGTGTTAACGTTAATCTTACATTTGTTTCAGCATAAGCTGTTACACCGGTCGTACTACTCTGAGCTGTTATAGCTTCAGCGATATCTTTTGATGTAGCTCCTGTTGCGTAGCTAATCGTAGCATCTCCTACGTATCCATAAACTTTTAGTGTTTCATCTTTATTAGTAAGAGAATTTAAAGCGGTAGTATCACTTGAAAGTGTAGCTGAAGGTGCACCAGCTATATTAGCTAAGTGAAATTTAGCACCATTACCAGTCGCTTTTGTTGCTTCTTCGAAAAGGATTATATTATCATCAGTTCCATCGCCATTTCCATCAGTTGGAGAATTTTCAAAATTTGTAAGACCAAAAGAATTCGATGTTATTGGTGTTACAACTTTATACTGTCTACCTGAAACAAGTCCAGAAATAGATGTTGCACCTGAGGGAACTTCATAGGTAATAACATCACCTGATTCAAAACCGTGAGTATCATCCGTTGTAACAACACCAGTAGTTGCAACAGAAAGACCTGTAGCTGTCTTCTCTAATTGTGTAGAAGAAGACCAAATACCAAGTGCAGT
>Ga0163109_10003595_pt1 | contig 11852 bp, 7 predicted proteins | sample CRUFie1St13metaG_FD_108704 | JGI IMG/M metagenome (GOLD analysis project Ga0163109, IMG submission 108704) | Marine microbial communities from the Costa Rica Dome - CRUD Field 142mm St13 metaG | ecosystem: Environmental > Aquatic > Marine > Oceanic > Photic zone | place: Costa Rica: the Eastern... | reverse complement strand
GTTGCTGAACTGATTAATACTCCTCGTTGGTTAAAGCTTGGGCAAATCGCTCGACCTGAGGAAACTGAGGCGTTATCGTTTCCGGGCTGTTCGGCGATATATCAGCCGCGCCCGCGCAAGCGGCTTTCAGTTCTCCGCCGGGACCGGCGCTTGGCTCGCCAGTCTTCGGGCCTCGGATAGCCACAGGTCGTGCGCATTCAACAGTCATTGGATTAGGTTAACAGGAAAAAAGATGACATCACTCGGTACAAAATTTTCGCCAACGGCAACCAAGGTGTTGATGCTTGGCTCAGGTGAGCTTGGCAAGGAGGTCGTTATTGAACTGCAGCGCCTTGGCGTCGAAGTGATCGCCTGCGATCGCTATGCCAATGCGCCCGCTATGCAGGTTGCTGACCGCAGTCACAGCTTCTCCATGCTCGACAGCAGCGAAATGCGGCGGGTGATCGAGCAGGAACAGCCGGATTTGATCGTGCCGGAAATTGAGGCGATTGCCACGGACACGCTTCTGGAACTGGAACGGGATGGGTTTCATGTTGTCCCTACGGCTAAGGCTGCCCGGCTGACCATGAACCGGGAGGGTATCCGCCGCCTGGCGGCAGAGGAGTTGGGCCTTGCCACGTCCCCTTATCGCTTCGCCGAGACCCGGGAAGAATTCCTGGAAGCCGTCGGGGAAGTGGGTATTCCCTGCGTTGTGAAGCCGATTATGAGTTCCTCAGGGAAAGGGCAGAGCACGATCAGAAGCGAAGCTGACATGGACTCAAGCTGGGAGTATGCACAATCAGGCGGTCGCGCCGGTGCCGGCAAGGTCATTGTCGAGGGTTTTGTTGACTTTGATTATGAGATTACGCTGCTGACCGTCCGTCATGAGGGCGGCGTGAGTTACTGTGAGCCCATCGGGCACCGACAGGAAGACGGCGACTACCGGGAATCCTGGCAGCCGCAGCCCATGTCCGAAGCGGCGCTGGCGGAATCGAAATCGATCGCCAACAAAGTAACAGCAGCGCTAGGCGGCAGAGGTCTGTTCGGTGTCGAGCTTTTTGTCAAAGGCGACGCTGTGCTTTTCAGTGAGGTGTCACCACGACCCCATGACACTGGCATGGTCACGCTGATTTCTCAGGACCTGTCGGAGTTTGCGTTGCATGCCCGGGCCATTCTCGGCCTGCCCGTTCCTAACATTGCGTTTCACGGGCCGTCTGCTTCCGCAGTAGTGCTGGTGGAGGGACATTCCAGTCAGGCCGCCTTCGGTAATCTGCAGCAGGCCTTCGCGCAAACTGATACCGCGCTGCGCTTTTTTGGCAAACCCAAAGTTGCAGGCAAGCGTCGTATGGGGGTTGCTCTGGCCCGCGCCGACAGCGTGGAGGAGGCCAAGAGTAAGGCCATTCAGGCTGCGAGCGCGGTTGAAGTGACCCTGTGATCTGCCTAGTCAGAGCGGGATATCGGCAGGCGGCAACGCAGGGGCAGCTGAGAAATCAGGCTAGCCGTGCTGGCGCGCAATGCCCTCTTCAATCAGTGAATCCTGTTCCTGAATGCTGAACCCGAGAGAGGCAAGGATCTCGCGGCTGTGTTCGCCCAGCCTCGGAGCCCGCAGCCGGATGGTGCTTTGGGTTCGGCTGAACCTGGCTGCCGGTCTGGCCTGGCGTACTTCGCCGAAGCCTGTCACCTGCTCGTGCTCGATCACCTGACTTTCCCTGATCTGAGGATGATCAAGCAGTTCAGCCCGATCAAGCAAGGGAGCGCAGGGAACGTCGGCAGCATCCAGCTTTGCTAGGAGCGTGTCGGTAGGCCACTTTTGCACTTCTGCGCCCACTACCTCGCGGCGCAGATCCGAATTTTTCCGTCTCGCCAGCGCCGAGCAGAAGCGCTCATCTTCAATCAGATCTTCCCGCCCGAGCGCTTCACAGATTCCTTTCCATTCCTTGTCGGAAATGACGCTGATGGTGATGTGACCGTCGGCGGTTTCATAGATCAGATCAATCGAAGAGAAGGTTTTGCGAATGTCGACCTGCTGATCCGCGAAGGTCAGACCACTCATGCCTTCAGGCCATAAAAACGCGATGGTGGCTTCCAGCATGGACAGCCTGATGTGCTGTCCCTCTCCGGAACGCTCTCGATGGAACAGCGCAGAAGAAACAGCCTGCGCGGCCGTGAGGGCGGACACCTTGTCGGCCAGGATGATGCGAAACATGTTGGGGCGTCCCGTTTTTCGGTCCGCCTGAATGTCGGTAGCACCGGAGAGTCCCTGAATGATCGGATCGTAAACCCGTTTGTGGGAATAGGGACCGTTTTCCCCAAACCCACTGATCGAAACGAAAATGATGCCGGGGTTGATTTTGCGCACGGCTTCTTCACTGAATCCCATACGTTCGATCGCGCCTGGTCGGAAGTTTTGCAGCAGCACATCTGCGTCTTCGATAAGACGCCAGAGCACCTGTTTGCCCCGATCTGATTTTAGATCAAGCGCCAGAGATTTTTTGTTGCGGTTGCAGGAGTAGAACGTCGACGGCAGCCCGTTATGAGGCTCACCGAGGTGGCGAAGCTGCTCGCCGGCCGGGGGCTCCACTTTGACGACTTCCGCCCCCTGGTCTCCCAGCATCATAGCGGCCACCGGTCCGGAAACCATGCTGGTGAGGTCGATAACTTTGATTCCATTGAGCGGGCCCATAGTAACTCCGTCTGCTTGCTACTGGCGCGGCTTATTGGCTTCAGCCGCACGCAGGTAGGCTGGTCTCAGGATGATTCGGTCTCGATAGGTCTGCAGAGAACTTGCCAGAGGCAGCTCGTAGTTAAGAACCCAGTTTAGACAGGTGGTCAAAAAGAGGTCGGCCAGCGAGAATTTGTCCCTAAGCAAAAATTCCCGGTCTGCCAGCGCCGTTTCGACGACTTCGAGCATACGCAGCACATGCTCGCGGGCGGCCGCCATGGCTGCAGGCGCTTCGCCGTAGATTTTGCTGAGCGCGCCGTGGCGGCGCATGACGTAGAGACTAGTTTCATCAAGTTCGCCATAAATGAAGCTCAGCCACTCATCTTCCTTGGCCGCGTCCTCGATCGATTCGGGGGCGCTGAGCACGGAAGCGTTGCCAAACCGGGCCACCAGATAACGGCACATCGCGACAGTTTCGGAAAGTTTGACCGGTCCGACCTCGCAAAACGGGATCTTCTGTTTCGGATTCATTGCGGTGTAAGCCTCTGTCTTTGTCTCTCCCGTGCGGGGACCGATCGGCTCAAGCCGGTAGTTAAGGCCAAGTTCTTCAGCGACCCAGATAGGTCTCAAGGTCCGTGCCGTGCCTGCGCCCCAGAGTTTGAGCTGGATGTGGTCAAAATCTCCCATGCGTAGCAGTGTAATACATAAGTCCAGGTTATGTAGAATTTATGGGCAACACGTGCTCCCTTTGTATTGGTCAGTGTGAAATCAAATCGGTTTGTCGCGCTGTGCGTCGAGCTACACGTGCAGCGTAAAACGCGGTAACCTCTCTCAACGGTAATCAGACAAAAACAGTCAGTCTGTAGTGGCAAGCCGATTGGCATGATTTGACGCGATTACCAGCAAAACAAACCCACATGGAGGGTATCCAGTGACATCCGGAATCAGCAGACGACGTTTTCTTTTCGGCAGTTCGGCCATTGTGGCGGCAGGGGCTGTCCAGAGAATTCCCGGCACGCCTTTTTATCCCTCTGTGAATTTGATGAAAAGTGCGCTGGGGCAGGGCGACATGCCAATGCCTGCCGAGCCGATTCGCATGAGTTCCAACGAAAACCCCTGGGGCCCCTCGCGGGCTGCCCTGCAGGCAATCAATGCGGCGATACACGAGGCAAATCTCTACACTTTCTTTTTGCAGGACGAAATGGCGGGTCTGATCAGCGAGCTGGAAGGGATTGGTTCCGAGTACATCAGCGTGGGCGCCGGTTCCGGAGAAATCCTCAAGATGGGCGGCCTGCTGGCCAGTATGCAGGAAGGCTCAATCGTCGTGCCAGATCCTACCTTTGAGGATCTGCCGCGATACGCAGCGAACAATGGCTGTGAGGTAATCCGTGTCCCGGTGAACGGGCAGATGGCAATCGATCTCGAGGCTATGGCCAGTGCCATCCGCAGCGACACCAAGCTGGTCTATATTTGTAATCCCAACAACCCGATCCCCACCATCGTAGAAAAAAATGCGCTGAGAAACTTTGTGCTCGAAGTGTCGCGGGACCGCATGGTCTTCGTGGATGAGGCTTACCATGAATTCGTCGACAATCCGGATTACAGCAGCATGATGGATCTGCTTCGGGATGGCCATCGCAACATTATTGTCGCCCGTACTGCGTCCAAGATTCATGGTCTGGCCGGGTTGCGGGTCGGCTTCGGCTTCTCACATCCGGATCTGACAGCTGAAATCAATCGCCGGATGACGGGAACCCTCAACATTGTGGGTATGCGCGCTGCGCTCGCCAGCTACCGTGATAGGGAGCACGCTGCGTTTGTGTTGCGCACTAACAAAGAGGCGCTGGAGATTACCCAAGGCTATTTTCGTGAGGCAGGCATCCGGCATATCGATTCCAATGCCAACTTCACCTTCGTGGAAACCGGGCACGAAATAGCTGAGGTGCAGGCGCGCTTTCTTGAATACAACATCCGAGTCGGCAGGCCATTCCCGCCCTTCCGAAACTGGATGCGATTAAGCATGGCTAAGCCGGATGAGATGCGCTACTTCGTGCAGACGTATAAGAGGCTATACGGTTAGAGCGCCGGCTCGGGAACGCCGCCGATGAAATGCGGCGAAACGCCTTACACCCTTCTGACGATATAGCCGGCAAGGTTTCCGGAATCTGGAAGACTAGCTGTTAGAATCTAATTAATTCCCCGGCGCGGACGGCTGAGCGAAACCGTCAGCGCTCCAAACTCCTCAAAAGACAAGCTGGAGGTCTGCCATGCGTGGCTGCGCTTTTCACCAATTTTCACCCTCTGTTCTGTTGACGACTCTGCTCACCCTATGCTCTTTCGCGTTTGCCGATACCGCCGTAGAAAGGGTCGGGTGGCCGGAAGTAACCTATGACCCAGCAGTGCCCACACTGGAATCGGTGCTTGGCTATGCCCCGGGCGAGCAGATCACTTCCATCGAGCAGGCTCATGCTTACCTGCACGCGCTGTCAGAGGCCCAGCCGGCGCGAACGCGACTGATTGAATATGCCCGCAGCTGGGAAGGCCGACCTCTGGTCTATTTTCTGATCGGCAATGAACTGACCATGAGTCGGCTTGACGAGGTCAAGGCCGGCATGCAGGCACTGGCCGATCCGGCTGATCTGTCCGGCAGTGAGATCGATGCGCTGGTTGCTGAGTTGCCCGCTATTGTATGGCTTGCCTATGGGGTACATGGCAATGAGATTTCCAGTACGGATGCGGGGTTGCAAACCGCCTATCATCTGCTGGCCGCTATGGGAGAGCCATTCGACACCATCGGTGACAACACGCTGGTGGCGATAGATCCAAGTCAGAATCCGGACGGCAGGATGCGTTTCGTGAACCATTTTCGTGAAACCTACGGCATAGAGCCGAGCGTTTCTGCGATCGCTGCCGAGCGTCGCGAACCCTGGCCAGCAGGACGCACGAATCATTATCTATTTGATTTGAACCGGGACTGGCTGCCGCTCACGCAGCCGGAGGTGATCGGCAGGGTCAAAACCTTTCAGGAGTATTTTCCGCTGGTGCACGTCGATATCCATGAGATGGGAACCGACTCAAGCTATTTTTTTCCACCGCCGGCTCAGCCTTTCAACCCACACTACGTTGATGCACAGCAGGAGATGCTAGACGCCTACGGTCGCAACAATGCCAAGTGGTTCGACCGTTTTGGTTTTGAGTATTTTACTCAGGCCGTTTATGACGCCTACTACCCGGGCTACGGCGATTCCTGGCCAGCGTTTCATGGCAGTGTCGGTATGACCTTTGAGATGGCATCTGCGCGTGGCATGGCGGGCGAGCGTCGTAATGGCGAGATCGTCACTTATGCCGACGGTGTACAGCGCCATTTCGTCACATCGATTGGAACGGTAGAGACCGCGTCGGTGAACCGTGAGTCTTTCTTGCGGAATTTCGTTGAGTATCGACGCAGTGCGGATGCCGGCGAGCATGGAGGAGCACGCGAGTATTTGATTCCGCTGACCGGTGACCGTTCAGCAGTCCATAAACTGGCTGCCAATCTGGTGCGGCACGGCATCGAAATACGGCGGACGACGGAGACAGCCCGGGCCTGTGATGTTGAGTTGCCAGTGGGATCGTATCTGGTTACTTCCCGGCAGCCCGCCGGGCGCATGGTGCGCACTTTCCTTGAGACGGAAAGCCCAATGGCGGAGGAGTTTCTTTCTGAGCAGGAGCGTCGCCGGTCACTGGGATTGCGGGCAGAACTTTACGATATCCTTGGCTGGTCGCTGCCGAGTTTATACAACGTTGACGTGGTCCCCTGCGATCGTGTCAGCGTCGGCGAAGAACGCTTTGAGGGAGACAACATCCCTGTCTACGAGCCACCGGCGGCGTCACAGCTGGGTTGGCTGGTGCCATGGGGCAGTCAGGCAGCGGGTCGCTTTCTGGCAGCAGCGCAGCGTGCCGGGCTGCAGGTGCAGGGGGCTGATGAGGTCATGACTCTGGCCAATCGCAGATACGATCGCGGCACGCTAGTGGTGCGCCTAGCGGACAATCCGGAATACGACGCCGGTGAGTTGCACAGAGTGGTCAGCCAACTCGCAGAAGTGAGTGGTGCAGAAGTGGTGGCGACAGACACCAGTTACTCTGAAGAAGGCGTCTCTTTTGGCAGCCGGAGCGTCATGGCGCTGCCAGCGCCCAGAATTGCCCTAGCGTGGGATGATCCTACCGTCTCTTACTCGGCGGGCAACACCCGATTCGTGCTGGAGCGGCAATTTGCCTATCCTGTGGAGCCCGTCCGGGTCGAGCACATTGCCTCCGACGAACTCGACCGTTTCGACGTGCTGATACTCCCCGACGGAGGCAATTATGCCAATGGGCTCGGCGCCCGAGGTGTTGAGCGTCTCAAGAATTGGGTTGAACGTGGTGGCGTGCTGGTCGCCATGAGCGGTGGCATGCGCTTTGCGGCCAGTGATGCAGTTGGCCTGCTTCCCACTGACCTTGAGCTGCTGGCCGGCGGTAAAGAAGCGAACGATGATGAAGGTGATGTCGTGGGAGGCACGATATTGGTAGATCAGGATGCGTATCAGCAGGCGATTCTGCCTGAAGCGCCGCGTCCGGATTCCCTGCCCGGTGTGTTACTGCGGACTAAGACTACGCAGGATACCTGGCTGAGCGCAGGGGTGACAGACGGCGTGGCTTTCATGGTGGAAGGTCGAGATGTCTATCGTCCTCTGACTCTGGATGAAGGCTGGAACGCGCTTTATTTCGAGGCGTCAGAGAACCTTGGGGCTGGGGGACACCTGTGGGCAGAAAACCGTCAGCAGTGGGCCTTTAAACCTGCCGTGGTTCAGGCAAACTACGGTGACGGACTGGTGATTGGCTTTGTTGCTGATCCCACTTTCCGCGCGGCTCTTGATGGCGCCAACGTGGTGTTTCTGAACGCGGTGCTGCGGGGTCCGGGCCACACTGCGCGGGTCCGATGAGGCACAGGTTGACCCCTGGGCTTAGGAATTGCCTCACTGGCTGAACTTGTGGCGCTGGTTGATGAATCCCCGGGGCTCATCATTCAGCAGCCCGAGCTGCGGGCCGGTCGGCATCGCCATACCGCTGACGAGCAATCCGTTCAACTTCTCGACGCGGCACATGATTTGATCTGCGCCGGTAACGCCTTCGTTATAAGACCTGTTCAAAACTTGGTAAAATTGTAAAACAGATCAATCCCCTTCGGGAACTTTGGAGCAAGGCATGAGGATAGGAGCACCCAAGGAAACAGCTCAGGGTGAGGCGCGTGTTGCGCTGACGCCGGAGAGCGCCGAGCGTTTGCAAAAACTCGGTTATGACTGTTTGGTGGAAAGCGGTGCCGGGGCTGCGGCGTCAATTACCGACGCGGCGTATGAGGCGGCAGGCGTTAAAATAGTAGACACGGCAGTACAACTCTGGAGTGATGCGGATGTCATCGTCAAGGTGCGCGAACCTTCCGCGGAAGAAATTGAAGCCGCGCCTGACGGCAAAACCCTGATCAGTTTTATCTGGCCGGCAGCGAATGAAGATTTGCTCAAAAAGCTGCAGGGAAAGAACATGAGCGTGCTGGCCATGGATATGGTACCGCGAATCAGCCGTGCCCAGAAAATGGACGCGCTCTCTTCGATGGCCAATATTGCGGGCTATCGCGCCGTGGTGGAAGCGGGAAACAATTTTGGCCGCTTTTTCATGGGGCAGATGACGGCGGCGGGCAAAGTTCCACCCGCCAGAGTGCTGGTAATCGGCGCAGGCGTTGCCGGTCTTGCCGCGATCGGTACGTCAGTGTCGCTCGGCGCCATCACCATGGCCTTCGACGTACGTCCGGAAGTGTCCGAGCAGATTGAGTCCATGGGAGCGGAATTTGTCTTTCTGGACTTTGAAGAAGAGCAGACTGACGGCGCTGAAACCGGAGGATATGCTGCCCCTTCGAGCCCGGAGTTTCGCGAAAAACAGCTGGAGAAATTCCGCGATCTGGCGCCTGAGGTGGACATCGTGATCACTACCGCGCTGATTCCCAATCAACCGGCGCCCGAGCTGTGGACCGCAGACATGGTCGCGGCCATGAAACCGGGCTCGGTTGTTGTGGATCTTGCTGCCGAGCGGGGGGGCAACTGCAGCCTGACCCAGGCCGATGAGAAGCTCGGGACCGAAAACGGTGTCACGATCATTGGTTACACGGATTTTCCCAGTCGGATGGCGACACAGTCTTCAAATCTTTATGCAACTAACATACGCCATATGCTGGATGACCTGACGCCGGAAAAAGATGGTTTGCCAGTCATCGACATGGATGATGATGTGATTCGTGGCGCCCTGGTAACCCATCAGGGGGAAGTTACCTGGCCACCGCCGCTACCCAAGGTCAAGGCGATCGCCGCTACGGCGCCAAAGAAAAAAGAGGTTGAGGAAAGCGCTGAAGAGAAAGCGGCCCGTGAGCTGGCGGCAATGAAGAAATCTCTTAACCGGACCGGGCTGCTGCTGGCGGTTGGGGGAGCGCTCTGTCTCGCACTCGGTGCGGTGGCGCCGCCCAGTTTCATGCAACACTTTATCGTCTTTGTGCTGTCCGTATTCATCGGCTTCCATGTCATCTGGGGTGTGGCCCATTCGCTGCACACGCCGCTCATGGCCATCACCAACGCCATTTCGTCGATCATCATTGTCGGTGCCCTGCTGCAAATCGTCTCCGGCAGTTTGCTGGTCATGCTTTTGGCTACGCTGTCTGTGCTCATGGCGTCGGTCAATATTTTTGGCGGCTTTCTGGTGACCCGCCGAATGCTTGCCATGTTCCAGAGGAGTTAAGGAATGCATACTAACGAAGGACTTGTCACTGCAGCATACGTCGTCGCTGCCGTGCTGTTTATCCTCGCTCTGGGCGGCTTGTCGAATCAAGAAAAAGCCAAGCGGGCTATCTGGTACGGCATCATCGGGATGACTCTGGCAGTGGCTGCAACCGTCAGTGCTGCGGGTGGACAAACGATACTGATTTCTCTGATGCTGATTCTCGGCGGGGTGGGCGGCTGGTTTGTCGCGAATCGGGTTCAGATGACTCAGATGCCGGAACTTGTCGCGGGTTTCCACAGTCTGGTTGGTCTGGCTGCGGTTTTTATCGGGATCAATGCGGATTTGGAGATGGGTGCTGCGCTGGCGGCAACGGAGGCCGGTAATGTTGATCAGCTGGCGGGCTTCGCCGCTACCATCGCCGCCAAAAGCGCGGTTGAGCTGAGTATTCTTAAGGTCGAACTGTTCCTGGGCATCCTGATCGGGACGATCACCTTTACCGGATCCATTATCGCCTACGGCAAGCTGGCCGGCAGACTCAGTTCAGCCGCGTTGACCTTACCGGGTCGGCACGCGCTGAACCTGGCCGCGCTGGTGGCCTGTTTTTTTCTCGGCTATCTCTACCTCGGCGGCGCAGGCTTGTGGACCATGCTGCTGGTCACGCTGATTTCCGGGGCGATCGGCTGCCATCTCATTCTTGCGATTGGCGGTGCTGACATGCCGGTCGTTGTTTCCATGCTGAACTCCTATTCAGGCTGGGCCGCCGCCGCCATTGGCTTCACACTCGGCAATGATCTGCTGATTGTCACCGGCGCGCTGGTGGGGTCTTCGGGCGCCATCTTGTCCTACATCATGTGCAAGGGCATGAACCGCTCTTTTGTGTCGGTGATTCTCGGTGGCTGGGGCGGAGAGACCCAGGCAGGCAGCACTGTCGAGGGCGAGATGATCGAAGCGAAGGCAGATGCGGTGGCGCAGGCGGTTCAGGATGCCGACAGCGTGATCATCGTGCCGGGCTATGGGATGGCGGTTGCCCAGGCGCAAGGGTCCGTGTCAGAGCTCACCAAAAGACTGCGCGCGCAGGGCAAGGTGGTGCGCTTTGCAATCCATCCCGTTGCCGGGCGATTGCCCGGCCACATGAACGTGTTGCTGGCAGAAGCAAAAGTGCCTTATGACATCGTGCTTGAGATGGAGGAAATCAACGACGATTTTCCTGACACCGACGTGGTGATCATTATTGGCGCCAACGATATCGTCAATCCTGCTGCTCAGGATGATCCGGGTAGCCCTATCGCCGGCATGCCGGTGCTGGAAGTCTGGAAATCACGTCATGTCTTTGTTTGTAAGCGAGGTCGGGGCACCGGTTATTCGGGCATTGAAAATCCGCTGTTTTTCAAGGAAAACACCCGGATGTTCTACGGTGACGCGAAGGCTTCAATGGACGACCTGCTCCGGGAGTTGGACTGATCAGGACGGGCTACCGGGTCGGCTAGGCGTATTCCAGAGTCGGTTCTGAGCCTCAACATAAGGGCCCGAGTCGAGGCATTTGTGCCAATTCAATCCGCCTCGGCCCCGTCACTGGTTAAAGAGCCTCACTGGCAGACAATTTGTGACAGTTTAATGCTTGGAAATTGCGCTTTCCGCCATCAAAATACCTTTGGAACGGAGGACTTGGGTATTACCGCAGCGTAGACCCTTCTCTCGGCTTGTTGAGGAATTAACCATGAGATTAGATAAAGTATTTGGCTTCAGTGCCCTGATGATGGCGCCCGCGCTGGTCAACGCGCAGACGTCAGATGATCATCCTACCTATGCGAATGAGGTGTCTCGGATTATTCAGGACAACTGTCAGATCTGCCACCAGCCCGGTGCGATCGGTCCGATGTCTTTTACCAGCTATGAAGAAGTGCGCCCCTGGGCACCTCTGATTCAGCTCAAGGTGAAGAGCCGCGATATGCCGCCGTATCAGTACGACCGGGACACGGGCGTGCAGGAACTCAAGAACGACTGGCGCCTGTCGCAGGAAGACATCGACACGATAGTTGCCTGGGTCAATGCCGGCTCACCTTTGGGTAATCCGGAAGAGTTGCCTCCACCGCGAGAATACCCGAAGAAAGGCGAATGGCGTCTGGCGACGGATCTTGGTCAGCCCGACCATATCATCCGATCAACCGCTTGGGACGTGCCGGCGGAGGGACAGGACCTCTGGTGGGAGCCGGTTGTAGATTCCGGAATTACCGAAAGCCGCTGCATCAAAGCGGTAGAGACGTTGCCTTCGGCCGCTGCGCAAGGCTCGACGCACCACGCGAACTCGCATTTCAAGATTCTTGATGAGGAAGGTGAGTGGGTGGACAGCGACCGACTGTCAGAGTTTGCGCTTGGCAAGCTCGGCGAAAAGGTCCCCGAAGGTGCCTGTCGCAGAGCGCCTGCCAACTCC
>Ga0163109_10003594_pt1 | contig 11853 bp, 4 predicted proteins | sample CRUFie1St13metaG_FD_108704 | JGI IMG/M metagenome (GOLD analysis project Ga0163109, IMG submission 108704) | Marine microbial communities from the Costa Rica Dome - CRUD Field 142mm St13 metaG | ecosystem: Environmental > Aquatic > Marine > Oceanic > Photic zone | place: Costa Rica: the Eastern... | reverse complement strand
TACATCTTTGATAAGAATGTATTCGAAGGTGATTTTCTGAGACTTTTTTGACTTATAATAATGTAAGGCATCAAAAAGTTTGGAGATAGGATATTTTTTATTGATAGGCATTATTTTTTCACGGACCTCATCTGAGGCTCCATGTAAAGAAATCGCTAACCTAATCTGAAGAGGTTGTTCGGCAATTTTACGGATTTGAGGAACTAGACCGCTAGTTGAAACCGTAATATGTCTAGCACCAATTCCTATTCCCCATGCCGCATTAATAATTTGAATGGCCTGCATCAAGTTTCTAAAATTTGCTAGGGGTTCACCCATTCCCATGAAGACAACATTATTTATTTTTTTTAGTGTCTCTTCTTCAACCGCCATGATCTGTCCGGTGATCTCTGCAGCTTTAAGATTTCTCGTGAATCCATCTAAACCACTTGCACAAAATTTACATCCATAGGCACACCCAACCTGGCTTGATACGCAAAGTGTGTTCCGATCAGAACGGTTACCCTGATTGCCGACTGAAGCAGGAATAATAACAGTCTCAATGTATCTTCCGTCTTGTAATTGATATAAATATTTTCTGGTTGTATCGGATGATCTATCATCCTTAACAGAGCTTAATGCATTTATTATATAATTTTTATCCAGTTCAGATCTCAAATTGTCGGGTAGATTTGTCATCTCTGAGAATCCGTTGACTCTCTTATCGTAAATCCACTCCATAACTTGACCAGCCCGATAACGGGGCTGACCCATTTCGAGAATTTCCGATTCAAGTTCCTCTTTAGTAAGGCCGGTTATTGCGGTTTTTCCGGTCATAATCAATTCTCACTTTAGCACATAAATGCAAGTTTGCTCTTCTCATTGCAATCCAGTAAGGATTCCACCAGTATATCGTTATGCGATTCTATTCTCAGACTTTAGTTGCTTTAGCCTTCTTCGCCCTATTAGGGAAATTAATGGCGAATCCAAACTTTGTTTTTGTCATTGCCGATGACTGTACTTTTCGTGATATAGGCTGTTATGGAGGGCAGGCTAAAACTCCGAATATTGATAAATTAGCGACTGAGGGGATGCAGTTTAGCCGGTGCTTTCAAGCCGCTCCTATGTGCTCTCCAACTCGCCATAATCTCTACACAGGAATTTATCCAGTAAAGAGTGGAGCTTACCCAAATCACACTTTTGTGAAAGAGGGGATCAAGAGTGTTGCTCATTATTTAAAACCTCAGGGATATCGCGTTGCATTAAGTGGAAAAACTCACATTAACCCAAGAAGTGCATTTCCTTTTGAATATAGTGTAAAATCTAATAATCCGGACCTTGAAAAAATCGACCAGCTATTTAAGGAGTCAGTAGAGAGAAAAACACCTTTTTGTTTATTTGCTTGTTCTAACGAACCTCATTCACCTTGGGATAAGGGTAATTTATCTGATTATGATCCTAACAAGATTAAATTGCCGTCGTACTTTGTTGATACACCTGAGACAAGAGATGCTTATTGCAGATACCTTGCCGAGATTGGTTACTACGATTGGCAGGTAGGTCAGATATTAAGGAAATTAGAAAAGTATGGTTTAAAAGAAAATACTTTCGTTGTGGTGGTCAGTGAGCAGGGGAGTGGATTTCCTTTTGCCAAATGGACATGTTATGAGAATGGACTTCAGAGTGCAATGATTGTTCGTTGGCCAGGGAAAATTGTCCCCGGTTCGAAGACTTCAGCTATGGTTGAATATGTTGATGTGCTTCCGACTTTCTTAGATGCTGCAAATTTTAATATTCCCAAAGTTTTGGAGGGTAAGAGTTTTCTGCCAGTCCTATTAGGTAAAAAAAATGTGCATAAAAAATATGTCTATGGTTTGATGACGACCAAAGGAATTAATAATGGATCAAAAAGCTTTGGAATCAGATCAGTACGCGATGAGCGATACAAGTATATATGGAACTTTACTCCTGATATTGAGTTTGAAAACGCATGCACTCATTCGTTGGTATTTAAAAGTTGGATTAAAAAGGCCCAAGCTGGAGATGCTGGTGCCAAGGAAAGAGTTCGTAGGTATCAATGGAGGCCTGAAATTGAGGTGTATGATCTGAAGAATGATCCCTTTGAGTGGAATAATATTGCTGGAACTGAAGAAGTTAAAAAGGTTCAAAATAGGCTCTCGGGTGCTCTAAAAAAATGGATGAGGTCACAAGGCGACCTTGGTCAAGAAACTGAACTTGCCGCATTGGAAAGACAAAGAAGAGGAAAAAAGAAAGGTGCGAATAAGAAAAGTAATAAGTCTTAAGAGTTAATTGGTTTACAATTAATTAGTTATATTATTCGTTGAATTTTCATATTATATTTAACTTTTTTGAGGATCATAAGTGATGATGCTTTTCCTTTAAAAGTGATTAATCATACGCCAGAAAAACTTAATAAATTGAGGGCAATTAACGATAACTGACCTCGAAACGGTAAAAGACCCTTTCTTTATCAAGGATCTGTTCAGAGATTTTCCACAAGGTGGAATCTTCACCGACAAGTTCAAAACCAGTGCCTTGCCAGACCCGTAGGTCAACGCTCCATTGTGGAATAATTAGAACATCATCTACTCCTTCTTTTCTCTTTATGGAAAGAGTCCCATTGATGATATTAACATCAGGGCCGTCCTCAACCGCATATCGGATAAGATTATCACCGTTATTATTCTGTTCTTCATCGAACCCAGGGCTGCCACCATCGGACCCGGACACGCTCCAATTTTCTGGATCAGAATGATCAGGGCCACTCAATGGGTTCTTAAGAACTAGGCTAGGTCCGTCACCATCAGGGCTCTCAGGCCAAGGGGATTTATCATCATATTTAAAGCTCTGAATTTCGATACCCTCCGAATCAACGAGAGTAACTCTTTCACCACCATTATTTAAATTACCTGTGAACTGACCCACTACTTCAAGATCAGGCCAGTCAACACGTAGAGCATCAGGGTCCGAAGCGATGACAGCCCTCTTCCCAGGACCAAGGGTAAAATCCACCGGAAACTCAAAACTTATCCCGTTATCAAATCTTACTGAGGTCAGATTAATTTCTTCGGTCTGAGAAACATTCATAAGCTCAATGAATTCACCTCCTCCATTCTCCAATGAAGGATGATACATGATCTCGGAGACGACAAGATTCCGGGACGTCGGCTTGGATCCCACGATAAAAGTCGCTTCATTCATTGGTGACCACTCATTACCATCAAGTGCACGCGCACGGACCAGTGTTGTCCGATCCATTGATATCGTGTCAGCAGCTTCGAGAGAGTCTCCAGCAAGTTCCGGAATGATAAGAAAATCAGAACTTCCTGAACTGTCATTGAGGGCATGAACTGCCAGTACATTGTCCCCCCTCACTAGAAGATTCTTATGAGCGGTAATATCAACATTTTCAAAAGTCATTGCCTCATCATCAGTGGGTGATGCCGTTGCATTTGAGTTCCATGCCAATTGGTCCGGAGCATTCCGCTGAGCTACCATAGCTCCGTTCAAATAGACCACATAACCATCATCAGACTTCATGCGAAGATAGAGACTTATAAAATTCGCAGGTTCATCGACCTTGAAAGGGATCCGGAGATAGGCAGATGAATTAATGCCGCGCATCTCATCATATAGGTCCAGAGAAATAATATCCCGGTACCTGCTTCCCCTGTCATATCCGACCCCTGAATTTCCCGCGATCCATCCCGAATCATCATGGTCAGGTAAGAACCAATTTTCACTGTCAGAGCCGTCCGCTGGCACCTTCACACGTAACGGAGCACCGGTGTCTATGAGTGAAAGAATAGTGCGTCCCCCCGAAACCATCACAGCATCAGGATTCACCTCACCTCCAACGAGCCTAGGGTCAGAACCATCGGTGGTATAATAAACGACACTTTCGGAATCAAATTTGAGTTCAAATTCAGGACTCACAACACCTCCACGTTTATTAAACTCAGGTGGAAGAGTATCAGGGTAGAGTCCATGACTGCGCAGTTGAGAGTAGAGAACTGATTGTCTGCCTGGAAAATAATTGTTAACCATCCTCTGATTCATTAAATCCCAATTGTCCTGAACTGTCCGTAAATTTGCCCCCCTCGAATCACCCCAGCGCGCTGACTCCGCAAATAGTGCTGGGCGAATCAGTTCGGCCAGTTCATTCCATCGTGCGATGTTATTCTCTACAGTCATCGCTCCGTCATGATTGAAGTGCTTATAAACACGATCCGCAAAACGGATTCTATATTCAGGGTTCCGGCGAATGGGGATTTCTATTTCACCGGGTGACTCGGTCCACCAGTTATGCCCCGGCATGCTTTGCACTTTATTTCCGTTGTTAGGATTCGCTGCGCCCAGTGCAATATCATTATCCCAGGTAAAGAACTGAAAACCTTTAGTTCGGCCCTCGACCCGGTCCCGTATCACGTAATAATTGCCGGGCCAGTCAACCTGAGCATGATAATAACCGTTAATCGAATAATCGATCAAATTATCCACATCAAGAAGGACAGGGAACTGAGGGTTCAGAGAGCCGTCAGGGTTCTTTCCCTGAACTCGCTGATAACTTGCATGGCTTGTCAGCCCAGATCTGGCCGCGGAAAGTAACTGGTCCCAGATACGAATCGATCCCGCTATTGATCTGTCTGGGCAACAAAACTTCACCACATCATATTCAGTCCGCTCACCTCCAAGATGAGTCTCAGCAAAATCATCATCGGGACGCTCAGTCGGATTATAGAGCCCCCAATACATGCCATTAAGATAGACATGAGCAAAGGTGCCGCGGACCGCGGGCTGCCCCATTGCCTTTTGAGATCTCTTGGACCACTCATCACCTATGTATAAAGCACTTCCGAAACCCTGGTACTCAGTGACCCAGGCATCACGGATATTACCCCGCAAGGCAATAGTATTGAACTCGTCCGGTCCATCAGGGCCAAGTAAAGGGTATTCCATCTTACTGTCCCCGTACTCTCTCTTGAATAATAGGCGCATGTTCAGTTTGGTTGTCGTATTGAGATTACGCGAAGTAAAACCCATGATACGGATCCCAGCATTGGTCTGATAATCATCACCGCCGTCACCATTAATAATTTCGACAGAGACAGGTCTCTCCCACTGACTACCTCGGCTCCCGGGATTTGGGTAAATTCCCTTAATTCGGTCAAAGAGATTATCCTTGTCGGTCACAATGGAAATGGTCGTTATTGATTTCAAAGAATCCGCTATAGCGGCCTTTGCCGCGGACATGGAATAACTGGCATCACCAGCAGCTCGTCGGAAATCGACCGGATCATCATCCATCCCATAGTCAGCACGAACCCCTGCCCAGCTCGATGGATAGCCTGCCGGATTGTTGGTCTGAACCGCAACCTTTTCAGGAAACAAATAGGTCTGGGTATCCACGTTTGTCGGTGTGAAGTTATCCTTATATGCAATGGCCCGGAGTATCGTCGTATCATTAATATTAATGGGCCCATCATATAAAATTCCTTTCGATTCGCTCGGTTCAGAACCGTCCAGAGTATACCTGATCTGTGCTCCTTCAGTCTCGGTACTAATTTCGAGATCAAAGGGACTATCATAGAAGCCTCGCTTGGCACTAAATTTCGTATCACGTACTAGACCATCAATCAGTTTGCCATTGAGGCTGCCAGGGCTTGGGACTAGAAAAAATCCATTCTTGGGAGAATTGAGATCGGTTCTTTTTGCTGAGATCTCAGGGGAAATAAGAAAGTCCGAACTGGTTCTCGAAGCATTAAGTCCATGAATTGCCAAAACGTTCCGACCCTCAACTAAAGGACCTGATACCGGGTAATCAAAAAATGTAATCGCATCATCCTCATTTGACCGGTTCAATGTTGCCTCTGAATTCCACTGCGGATTTGTTGGAGCACTCATCGATTTAATTTCAGTCCCGTTCAAATAAGCAATGAACCCGTCCTCCCATTTCATCCTTAAAATCAAATTACTTATTCCGCTCAGATCATTAATGGTAAAAGGGACCCTAATGTAAGCCGATGCGTTGACTCCACGCATGGAATCCAACAAGTCACCTCCTTCACCGATGTGTGGTATGTATTTATCGGACCTGTCATAACCGATCCCCGTCTTACCCGATGCCCAAGAAGAATCATCAAACAGAGTCTCGGTCCACCCTTCTATGGGCCCTCTTGGAACAATCCATTTTGCATTTTCTCCGGATTTTAAGAATTTAATATCTTCAGGGTCTCCGTATCCGCTACCGTATGAAATGTCTTCGAACTGCTTGGAATAATTATTATACTCGCTTGCTATAGTGATCCCGTCCGGTTCTACTAATGCAAGGTATCCACCCTCGGATGAGTTGAGTTTAAAATTGGCATGCAACTCATCACGGGGACCGTTCCTGTCCTTGCCCGAAGCAAAGACCACAACATATCCATCATTATTAAATGGTGCCTCACCGAAGGTCCACTTCGTGAGGTCCTCAGGATCATCAGTCAAGTGATAGCCTTCCATATTACCTTCGCCGCCGGAAACGTTCCATATTTCTATCCAATCCGATGAATCACCGTCCTCGTCCTCAAGGCCCGATGAATTTGATGCCAAAAATTCAGATATGACAGGGTCGACAGCCACTAATTCAAAGCAGCAGACTATAAAAGTAACGGCCCAGACAAATGTATTGAAAAATTTCATGGGGAAGAGGAGTAATTATCTAGTATTATCCTACTCTTTTAGGGCTAAGGCAAGGAACCTTCTATCATTGAATCTCATTCATTATAATGACGGACCCTGCACTGACCGGGGATCCTCTCTTGGTGATTTTTCCCGAGGGCCAGCGAACCTTGATTGATTGGACCGTGACCTCAGAACCGATACCAACCGTCATCGTGGAACTATTCTGAGCAGCGTAACCATCACCGAGTCTCCGGACCCTCTTTATTGAACGGTCACCGAACATGACCTCAACGACGGCCCCTATCCCGTCCCTGTTACTCAGGTCTTGACCGGGAACCTTCCCATCAGCTCCGCCGACAAGTAAAATCTTAACGTGATTGGATTTTTTCAATTCCCCGATCCTGTTCCGGTAAAGACTCATTAAAGGAGCGTTCGCATTGACCAGAGCAATATCGGTCCACCCGTCCCTATCATAATCGAGTGCCGCCCACGTACGACTGTCGGAAATATCATCTGCACCGGAAACGCCTGACAAATCCGCAAATGTTTGTCCGGAAAGGTTCAGGTAGAATTTATTCCTTTCGTAACCGCTATAGGAGTGACGGTGATAGTTTGGTCCATAATAGTAAGTGAGCCTCTCCTGCGAAGGGTTGATTTTTCCTGTTCTGGGATCTGTTCCCCATGACGCATTATTACGGAACTTATCAGAGAGAGATTCATCAGAACGCACGACCGTGCGCCACAAACAACTTCACAAATCGACCCCATTGTCCTGACCTGGTGGAGGAGTATAATATCCACTTGAAACATAAAGGTCGAGGAACCCGTCATTGTCGAAGTCAGCGAACATGCCACCCCATGACCAGCCTGCGAGATGTACGGGAATTGGCTTTTCATCAGCGCCAGACATTCTCTTCATTCCTTTTTGACCATCATTTTTATAAAGAAAATTACCATAAGCCACTGCAGACATACGATCATCGAGGCCGGGAATTTGTTCTGTTATTCTTCGGCCCGCCTTCGAATACATATTGGAAACATACAGGTCCTCGTCCCCGTCCCCGTCATAGTCCCCCCATGAGGCTCCCATCGCGAAGCCGAGTGTATTAATACCGGAACCCGAAGTTACATCGGAAAAAAATCCATCATCGTTACGGAAGAGCTGGTCAGGTGCATAATCATTGGCCACGTAAAGGTCCTGGTCCCCGTCATTATCATAGTCGGCCCATGATGCCTGAAAACTGTTATAATAACCCGCCACAGTGACAGATTGTGGAGCAATTTCAAAATGATCTCCACGGTTCACGAGGAGCACATTTGGCGGTCCAATCTGATTAAGATAAGTATGATCATTAACTTTTCTTTTCACGACTTCCTGAGCCTGTTGAGGTGATAGAAATTGTCTGGCCCATTTAGGGGCATTGCCCTTGTCCTGAAGTCTCGTATTCAGATCGAGCGGACTGTATGTACAAATGTAAATGTCAAGGAGTCCGTCATTATTGTAATCGGCAGCAGAGGCCGAAGTGACTAACCATGGAAGTTTGCCGTTTGAGACCGGACCCTTGTGAGGACTGAACGATCCCTTCTCATTGACAAGGTAAAGGGACTTTTCAAGGGAACGTCCAAGGAAAAGGTCCTGGTCCCCGTCATTATCAAAATCAGCAAAGAGCGCGACTGTGTTTCTTCCGTTCACATCAAGTCCATAACGTGCCGAACATTCCTCAAAAGTTCCATCTCCCTTGTTACGCAGGAGAAGGTTCTTTCCCCACCTAACGCATACGTAAATATCATCAAAACCGTCCCCGTCAATGTCTACGACAGAGACTGATGGGTGCGTGTTAATTGAATCCGGATAGAATCTCGTGTCCGTGTATCTGGGTATGTTTATTGGTTTTTTCCCTCCAAAATAATTATCATTTAGAATTCTCCAATGCAGTGATTTCCGCGCACGTGAAAGCGACTCCTTGTCAGGCAGTGCCTGATCGAGCACTTCTTTGAAAAAGGGCCCCGATGAGCGCTGAACGCTAAGTTTCTGTACTCTCCACGAATTAATTTTCCAGGAAATTCCGGACCTTTTCCAAATGACCTCATTCACTGAACTGACCGAGGAATTTTCATTCGACCCGGAAAAAGAAACACTAGTCGTAAAAACATTCTTATTGGAATCACTGAACTTCCCCGAGACTAACGAAAAGCTAATGTCATCAGGTTCAAACTGACCAGCGGGCCCGGTCAATTTTGCAATAGTCGGTCTTACCGACTCCATCTCATTTTTGACTTTTTTACCGTTCCAATGACTCTCAGTCACTCCTAGCCCTGGAAATTCTCTCTTACGAGCCGGATCAGGATCAACTCCTGCGAATAGGCAATCTTCACTGAAGATGTTCTCCTTAAAACCTTTTAAGAGTGGAGTTAGATCAAGGATCAACTCCTCAGAGGCCACGAGGGTAGAGGCCGTGCTCTGGTCAGCAGTGCCCTGATAGTCACTCTGATTTTCATCATTGCCACCACATCCCCAAAATGACACTAACGTTAGTATTAGAAGGAACCTAAGTAAGCAGACAAATTTACCCATGGGTAATTCCGAGGAGGTTTTCAATCAATTCGATGTTAATCCTGAAGTCTTACCCTGAAAAAGCTCTTACCCGGGAACGTATCAATGGTAAAGGATGTCGACATGCCCTCGGATTCGAGGCTGTCATCGAGTTCTTCCCAGTCCACAAGATTAAAAGATTCATCAATCGCATAGATTCTGTTAGGCACAGAGGACCAGGTCAGAGTCGTTTCTCCCTGCTCAGGATCATAACTGACACTGGTGAACTGTAACGGGGAGGAAAGAATCTCAAAAGCAAAGGTGCCGGCAGCGTACCGGTTTACCGGTCCCTCGTCAGGTGTGCCGGGAAAAGCAGTGGCATCGTTTCCGAAACGGCCTCCTCCAACAAACGTAATGATAGGATCTTCAGTCAGACTCATTCCGGGAGTACCAACGTTTCCGTTCGGTTCTCCTGGACCGTATCCGCTCGCAACGATCGTGTAGGGGCCAGGCTCAAGCACCAGATCATCCTCTAGGGCAATGGTCCGGTGCGCGTCACGCAGGTCCCCCTCATTGCCCGCAGTAAATTCAATTTGAGCCAGCACTTCAAGGCCAAGATCATCATTAATTAAGTCGGGTGTTCCATTGTCATCTCTTGACCACATACTGACAGTGATTGGCCGGTTCAAACCGTCAGCACCACTGTCGAAGGCACCAAGTTCCAGAACTCTTAACGTTTCCTCAACAATAAAATCCAATCCAAGGGCCCCAGTATAGTTCTGGTTACCGATCGTGCCCTGCTCAATCTTGTAGGCAAGTTCCCCGGAAAATTCTGAAGAAGGACTGCTGTTCGCATCTTTCGGGTCAGTTCCCTTGGCCACTTCCTGACCGTCCTTGAACCCATCCTCGTCCGTGTCCGGATTCAACGCATCAGTGCCCAGAGTAACTTCCTCACCGTCACTCAGACCGTCATCGTCAGAGTCGGGGTTCAGAGGGTCCGTTTCATTATCAATTTCCGTTCCGTCCTTCACACCATCCTCATCCGTGTCGGCTACCTTGGGATTGAGGCCAGCTTCAAATTCAGTCAAGTTACTGAGACCATCATTGTCCGAATCCTCTTCAGCGTCCGCTGCATTTTCAGGGTCCAGACCATTATCCTCTTCCCACATGTCAGCCATTCCGTCACCGTCCTCATCATCCAAAATGACCTTGAACGAACCGGCACCATAACGCTGCTCAGGACCACCGTCCACGTTCCCCGGGAAGGTTCCCGCTTCACCCCATCGCGATCCGCCCACGAAAGTAATTTCCCCCGCCAAATCATTACTGGAAAACGCATCTGATGGGCCAATGCCACGGTTATAGTTCCTTTCTCCAGCACCATACCCAGTCGCAACGATCGTGTAACTTCCCGGTTCTAGGACCACTGGCTCAGTGAGGGACTTGAAACGGTGACCGCCCTCGAGGACACCCTCATCGTTCTCATCAAAATCTATCTCCGCCAAAACCTCAATTCCGCTGTCCCCCTCCCGGCTCCAGAGCTCAACTCTAATGGGCAGGAAAAGACCGTCCGAGCCACTGTCAAAGGCCCCAAGCTCAGAGACTGTGATGACTGAACTCACATCAAAGTCCATTCCCAGTGATCCTCCAAAGTCCTGATTACCCTCGGTCCCCTCAGCCACGTCATAAATGATGGTACCGGGTCCACTCTTAATTTCCGGAACACTCTCAGGGTCCAAAGGATCCGATTCCTTATTAACCTCGAACCCGTCCCGGAACCCATCTCCGTCCGTGTCAGGGTCAACCGGATCCGTTCCTGCGGTAAACTCATCACCGTCAGTCAGTTCATCATTATCCGTGTCTGGGTCCTTCGGGTCCGAATCATTATCAAATTCAAAGCCGTCCTTGGCACCGTCCCCGTCCGTGTCCTCGGAGTTCGGATCAAGTCCTAACTGAAATTCCCTCAGATTACTAAGGCCGTCATTGTCCGCGTCAAGGGCCGCGTCATCAGGGTCTTCCGGATCAAGTCCATTGGCAATTTCCCAAGCATCGGGAATCTCATCCTCATCTTCATCCTCACTAGCAACTTTAAAAGAGCCGGCACCGTACCGCTGTTCCGGTCCACCGTCTACGTTCGCGGGAAAGCTTCCGGCATCACCCCAGCGCGATCCACCCACGAAGGTAATTGCCCCTCCCGCATCATCAGCGGATAGACCAAAATTTTCAGCGGGCTCGCCAAAGCCATTGACGTTCGGCTCACCTGGGCCGTACCCATAGGCCACGATCGTATAACTTCCAGGTTCCAGAGCCACTGGATTATTTAAAGCCCTGAAACGATGCCCTCCATCGAGAGTTCCCTCATCGTCCTGATCAAACATTTCAGTCGCAATGACCTCAATGCCGGAGCCCCCGTCACGGGTCCAAAGTTCAACAGTAATCAACTGAAAGAGACCATCCGATCCACTGTCAAAGGCTCCCAGGTCCGTTACCACAATCTCGGAATTAACTTCAAAATCCATTCCGAGTGATCCTGCGAACTCCTGATTGCCCACGGTCCCCTCGACCGCATCAAAAATAGTGACCTGTGCCCCGAGCTGGGAAAGGAGCAGGAGACCGGTCAGGACAGTAACGGAGATTATGTGAAAGGATTTCAT
>Ga0163109_10003593_pt1 | contig 11854 bp, 12 predicted proteins | sample CRUFie1St13metaG_FD_108704 | JGI IMG/M metagenome (GOLD analysis project Ga0163109, IMG submission 108704) | Marine microbial communities from the Costa Rica Dome - CRUD Field 142mm St13 metaG | ecosystem: Environmental > Aquatic > Marine > Oceanic > Photic zone | place: Costa Rica: the Eastern... | reverse complement strand
TCGTCATTATCTTCAGGCGTTATAGGATCAACATTATTACCATAATATGTAGCACCATGATCAGTCCATTCAATATCTGTAGAATAAACATCATCACGACTTACATTTTCACTCTTATTTAACTTAGCATAATTTATAAGTCTTTGACACTCACTCAAAGAAATAAAATTTTCTTCTATATAAGGGAAACTCATTTTGTGAATGTGTTTGGTGGGCCATCAAATCGAGGATCTTTTGTATTCTTCTTATCAGAATCAACTTTATTTGGATCATAGTTTGGATCAGGATAATCCTCCCAACTGTTGCCCTCATACTCAACTATCAAAGGATTAATATCTTTTCTTTCACCATACACATGATAGAAACAATCAATAGTTGATAGACCAGTAATCAAATCAGTATTAGTTGAATCCTCTGCAATAACAATAAATTCATTATTAAACTCTTCAATTACAAGATTTTGTATTTGTCCAATTGGTTGTAACTGAACAGTAATGCTATCCTCATGAACTAAATCTTTCCAGTAGTCAGGTAAATGAATTACATTCGACTCTTTTAATCTACCACGACAATAAACTGCAACCTCTGGGCCTTCAATACAAGCATAACGAAGTCGATGTCCCTCACCTTTTGTGGGATGAACTAGATCAAATGGTTTTGGAGATGCATCTGCAGCAGCAAATCTAGATGCAAGTTTCCCTTTGTTACCACAATCAACTGCACCACTAACAAACATATCACCCACAACATGAATAGTATCAACAGATGATCCACCAGATATGAGTAAAGCGTTTGCAGTTTTACCATCACCAGCAACGGTTAGATTACCATCAGCCTTAATTGCTAAACTTGATTGATATGCTGGTTGAGTATCAAGTGAATTTTGTGGAGCGCCATTTGAAGCGACATTCAAAGCACCCTCATACCCTGGCGCAGCTGATGGTTTTCCAATTAAAACAGGGCCATTTAAAATAGCAGATCCACTTGGAGATATGTCAGGTGCAGAATAGGAAACATCATTAGTTCCTACAATTAATTTGTCGGATTGTAATCTAGAAATATTCATAATACTCTTTGTGTCGATAATTGAGTTTTCTTCAAATTATTTGTTAAAGCACCAAAGTTTGCATCAGCAAATGCAGCAGCAACCATGAAACCATATTTAAGTTCAAATTGACCTTTAGCAATTACAGTCATGTCCTTCGTGGCCTTTGCTGTAATTTTTTCACCTTGAAGTCGAATGTCTGGGGCTCCGATGTCTGCAAGTCTTTCTGCTTTTACAGTGAATTGACCATCTTGTCCACCACCATTTGCATCAACAAAAATATTTTTTGCTCTCAATAATATATTACCATTTTCACACTCAAAAACCATATCACCTCTTTTACATTTTACAATCTTTGCTGGTAGTTGTGATATGTCGCCAGGCTTTCTAACCTTTAATCCTTCACCAAGAACTTCTGTTGAAGAACCTGGCGTATATAAAACATGTTTACCTGTGCCAGGCCCGCCACCCTCAGACGCACCTTGACCTGTGCTGGCATAAAATCCAAAAGACTGAGCTTCCTGAGTTTGAATCTCATAGTTTGTATCACCATGAATACTACTTTGTCCACTCTGAATGGCATACCTTAACTTAGCTTGCCTTTCTATATTCTTTTTATCGTTTGGTGCTTTTGACATTTATTTTTCGATACAACTAATTACAGTCACAACCGCATTTTGAGTTACTTGAGCAAGTTGAGATGCATCATCAACTTTAGTGAATTTAAGAACTGGTCTTATTTTAGCACCAGCTCCAGTATCGCTATTTATTGTAATATCTGGAAGTCCAGTAAATCCAGAACCACCATTCACAACTGTTGCACCCACAATGAAACCATTCTGAATATTTAACTCAACTTCAGCTTGACCTGGCCTCTGTATTGTATCACCAGTTGCATCGCCTGGCAAAGTGTCACCAGCAGAATCAACAGAACCACCACTAACTGTCGCTGTGTCGTCATCTGAATATCCAAATCCAACATTGTCGATAACAACATTACCTAATGAAGTGACATATGAGGTTTCGCCATCATAGTTTCCATTTGGATCTGGAAGTAACTCTTTTTCGGTTAATGTTCCATCTGGATTGAGAGTTGTTTCAGTCGTATTTGAGAGATACTCTTGGCCAGGATCAGTGATCACTGTGCCAACTACTCCTAATTGATCTCCATTTGGATCAGGAACATATAATAAATCCTCATCAGTTTCACCACCCACAGTTATGGTAAAACCATTAAAGTCTTGAGTTTGACCTATGACTATAGGAAATCCACCAGCAGTTAAACCTTTTCCACCCTCACCATTAACAATTACAGGAATGCCATTTATAAGTAACGGTATTCCACCAACACTACCAGCTTTTACAGGTGTTCCGCCAATACTACCAGCTAAGATTAATTTATCATCAACTGTGATTGTTTTACCATCAGATGTTAACACTGGTATTCCTCCCTCGCCACCTAGACTAATTCCAAGTCCGTTTGATGTCAATTGTATGCCTCCAGCACCACCAATAAACACTCCCGATCCCTCTGCAATTTTTGATACAGGCCCCATAACTGGATAACCTCCAGCACCATAACCCTTATCACAACTATCAAAGAAAGAAAGTAATGGTGGTGTTTCAAATCCAAATCCAGGCCCATTAATCGCAACACCAATTATCTGTCCGAGAGCATTTACAATCGCACTACCACTCGCTCCTTGACCACCACCACCAATAAAGTCAACTCTTGGTGGGCCACACTTAAGAACATTAGTACTGCAATCAGGTGCTGATGGTGAAGCATCGATTGCTTCATCAAGTGTATCTATGAGTGGAGTTAGTTTTTGGTTCAAACCAACTTTATCAATTATATTATCAAAACTATCTTCAATTGATTTTGAAACTCCACCTTTTGAAGAATATGATGTTGGTTCTGGTGGACAATTAGCCTTATCACAATCAAGAACATTTGTAAGAATATTTGCAAATTTAATTGCCTTTGAAAATGTTTCACTCGGAAGCACAATTCCACCTCCTTGAATATTATTAAGTTGATCAAACATACCACCAAGACTTGAATCTATGAGATTATTGATCTGACCAAACATGTCACTCATAAAATTCTCTACACCACAAATCGGAACATCTAAAACTTGACCAATCATATTCTCTAAACTTTTAGAAAGATAGTCTTGTAACTCATCCTGTATTTTTTCAATATTACAAAAAATCACACTTGTCAACGCATTTGTAGCCTGACCTAAAACAACCTGATTAAATTTATCAGTCTTCTCCTCCATAGTTTTATCTAACTTATCAAGAGTATCTTGAATCAACCATGAACGACCACGACGAACTAACTTCGTCATTGAATTATGAATTCTATTTGTTGCTAACTGAACTTCTGATTTAATATCAACAATACCACCGTAGATTGGATCAATATATGTCGATGCCTCGTTTAACTCTTGAAGAGCCTCTGCTTTTCGAGTGAAGTCTTTTATTGCATTACTTATTTTTGATATCTCATTATCTTCACAAGGGCTAAATGCATCAGTGACAATATTTGTAGCTGCTTCTTTTTGTTTTGCAGCGATACTCTTTGCAAATTCACCAGCTGTAAATGCACGAGGCCAAGGTGATTCTTGGAATTGATTCTGTTTACCAGATGTTTGCACAACCTTTGGTGGAGTGTAAGGCACGAAACAAGTTTGTTTCTTTGCTTTAAATTGTGATGTCGTTAGTTCATCACGGATAAATGGTTGTTTGAACAAAGTTCCAAATATCACTGGTTGTTGTGCATCTTCACCATCCATAAAAAATCCAACAACAACTTCTCCACCTTGATACTGCACTGTCTCTCCACAACCACCAGTGGTTGCAGTATTTGATGGTAATAGAATATGTGCTAAAGGTAAATCCTCATCAGGGAGATCATCTGCACAATCATGATACCCAACGATACGAACTCGGCATCTAAAACCATTAATTTCCTCTCCGTTCGCTGCTTGAGTACTTTCAAGAGAATCTCCCCACTTTCCTTTCTCTGGATCAGTCACTTGACCAATCCACCAGTTCATAGGATCTTTTCCCCAAAAATTTGTTGATGGTTGATACATCTAATTAATCGTCGTATATTAAACACTCAGGTTCATCTGGGTGCATGTCGCAAAATAATTCCAAAGCATTAGGATCATGATGATCACCAGCTTCGATTTCTGCTTTATGATGTTCGACATACTCTTCGAGTTCATGCAATTCTTCTTTTGCATGTCTTCTTGCTGCTGGATTCGCCTGTGGATCGTCAGCAATTTTCTTGTCGTATTCGATGTGATCTTCGATTGATTTCATTTGATTCTCCTGTTTCTTTTATTTAAGCGGTAAAGGCATCACGAATTAGAGTTACTTCAGTATTAGCTCGATTATCAGCTATATTATGTTTTAACTCTGATATTAAATACTTTCCACTAACGTCATCATCAGATTCAGTTCCATATGTGGTTTTTTCTTGATCATCACCTTCACTTTTTCTAAGTGGAAATCTAAGATCCAACATTTGACCAGCCCTTAGTTCTGGGTTAAATGGAATGGAAACACTCATAGACTGTGAAAATATTAAATTAGCTCTAGCATAAGACTTACTTTGATAAATGGCAAGCTCATTTTCTTTTTGTATTTGATCCTTTTTAGATCCTTTTTGTAGAGCACATTTGTCTAAAATTCTTAACATCAATCGAGTTGGATTTTTTTCTAATCCGTTTGGTAATTTTGGTGGTTTTTTTAATTTCAAACTTTCGATTCTATAGTCAACAGTTTTTAGAGTTGCATTATCAATATTAATATAAATTGTTTTATTTGCATACATTCCCATTCTACAACTCATACCAATATCACTTGTTTGATTTAAATTATTTTCTAAAATTGTAAGTCCAGATGATTCATCTGGAGTTTCAGATTTTTTATACTCAACTGCTTCACCATCTAGTAAACTTTCAATTGACTTAAAAACATAACCATCAAGAGTTTCAAAGAATAAAAAACCAGTGCCATCTTTTGATGATTGAGTTTTTGAACATAACCATTGAATAGTATCAAATGGTCTCTTTAAATTACCTACAAAGGAATATGAATTTGTCGCTTGATCACTATCTAAATTTTTCTTTGTCTCTATTCCTTTCTTATCTTTTAATAATTTTTTTACCGTATCTGTAACATTACCAGTAAATCTCTGATTCACCCTTGATGTTTCATTAATAATCGCTTCAACTGATAGAAATTCTAAAGTTGCAAATTGTTTAGATGCAGATGTAGTAACATTTTTGACAGAGTTAAGCATCAGTAAATGTTTATCTGGTTTGATTTCAAATTCTTTATCATATCCTTCAACTTTTATTCTTAAAGATAAATATTCACCACCAGTGATTCCCTCACGACTTATTAATTGATCAACATCCATAAAATTCAATGACAATGATATTGCTGGACTCTTAATACTTTCAAAATATGTGATAGTGGGATTACCACCAGCTATGTTAAATTCCTGTTTTAAGGAGGAACCCTCTGATGGTATCAATGAACAATCGTTGATTAAGAATTTTTTTTCCATTATTTTATCGATTTAGCTAGTATATTATTGTTTTTTGATGCATCGATCACTATTGTATTAGTTTTACCTTTTACAGGAACTGGAGTTGGTTGAGGAATAGGTGTTGGCACTGACACATTATTAATCACAGGTTGAATCACTGTGGTAACTCCTCCAGATTGACCTACACTTTGATTTATGTTAGCAGCGATGGTGTTCATTATATCAGTCTCTTGACTATTTGGTTTAACAAGACCTTCAGAATTATAATATGATTCATCCTTTGTTGTGTAATTTGTAGACCCCATAAATTTAGAGGCTGGATTCAATTGTCCGATTCGGTATCCCATAGTCCCCTCTAGGGATTTTGCAACATCATCATTAGCGCTCATACTAAAACCTTGTCCTGGCTTGATACCTCTCGCCTCCAAATCTTCTTTAAATGCTTTATCTCGTTTTGCAGCTGTAGCAAATGATGCATCACTCCTTGCTAAAATATTAAACAACGTATCAGTATCTAATCCTGTTTTTCCCTGTATGACATCTTCAATGGTAACATTTTCAAATCCTTTTATCTTATGTATTTCACTAAGAAGTTGATCTTTATGTTCTATGAGGTCAGGGACTCCAATATCTAAACTTCTTGATGAATATTCATCTGTGTCAGTATAACTCTCTGCACCACCATGTTTATCTTCTTCTATAAATGTGGGAGTATGTTCATAACTAGATTCAAACATAGCACTACCAATCTTCTTTGTTTTATCTTTAAAAAGAGTAGTTCCATCATAAGTCTTTTCTTCATACTCATCTGTGGTTACACCTTTACCACTATCAAAGAATGATTCCTTTATTATATTTGATTTAAGATTATTTGAATCCTCTCTTTTTATCGAGGCCTCGAAATAAGCGTTAGGATTTATTTTCATTTTACGGTATCGATAGGAAAGGATTAGAAATCACTTCAACAAAAATTAATGGACTCTCAGTGCCTGTCAATGGATCATGATTAGGCGTAGAGGGTTTAAATGGTGAAACTCCACCTTGAATACCATCACCGCCGCCAGCATCCCCTTGAGTTTGTGGTGGTAGTTCAATTGTTTCTGACTGTGGTGGTGGAGGTGGTTCCATTAAACCTTGAGAAGTTTGTTTTATAGATTCACTAGGAGCAACTTTAAGATTATTTTGATTGGCGGGTTCAACAACTTTCCCACTAGATTCATCAGGAGTAATTTTATTGAGTAATTGATTCCCAACTATTGATATAATATCATTCTTAAGACTTTCAAGTCCCTCCTTGCCTCCAATCACTTCACTAGCTTTATTTGCCATGTTTTCCAATCCCAAAGCATCAGTATCAGCCATATTTTTTAAGTTTTTTGCAGTATCAGATTTTGTAAAACTTTCAAGATCTAGTGCTCTTTCTCTTTCTATATCTTCATTTGTAGGTTCTGTAAAAAATCCTGCTTCAATATCTTTCAAAGGATTTTTTATCAACGGACTTATTGCTGCACCTGTCTCTGATTGAGTTCCAGTTCCAAATTTACTAAAAAATGTATTGTCAACTCCCTTCTCTCCTCGATATTGATCACCCTCTTTAAAAGATTCACCACTTAAAAATTCAGTATTTCCACCTACAAATGCTGATGCATTTTTATTCAGTTTTTGATCCTGTAAATCAATAACAGTTTGATCATATAAGGATTCTATGTCTTCCATAGACCTTTTATCACCTCTTTTATCATAATATGATTTCATAGCCAGAATAGCAGTTTCTCTATTAGAAACATTTAAAAATTCTGGTGAAACATTGGTTCTCGGATCATTAGTATCACTTATGTTTGGATCTATGAATGCTGGTTGATATTGTTTATCTTTTAAAAGAATATCCGAAAGAGTGGGTTCTGGAAATACACCAGATTTATCAGACACGAAAGAATCTCTTGTATAATCTGTAATTGCAGTTGTTCCAGGCCCATCTCCTATATCTTTTTTAACTTCATTCAAACGATTGTAAACGGACTGTGCAACATCAACTCTCGCTTGAGAATCTCCACCCTCTAATGCTGATATAGCAGTCAAAAGAGAGAAATCTGGTGTGTTAGTATCCTCTACTTTAAATGGATTAACAGATTTATTATTTTCTCCACCTCCAGCTTTTATTAATCCAGAAAGAAAGTTAGGAGTAAACTCTTCAACTTTGTCTTTTGGAAGAACAAATTCACCAGGCGTTAGTTTAACATTAACAGTGTCAGCATTACCACTGCCAGGCACAAGACCACCAAAGAAAAAGGATCTTGAACCTTGAGCTTCTATACCTAATACATCCTGTTGAAATTTAGCAACACCTCTAGGTTCACCAATACTTGACATACCAGCTGTTAAACCTTGAGAGAATCTATTCTCAGGAAAAAATGGTTGAGCATCCTCTAAATTTCTTGATTGACCTATTATTCCTTTTTGTATTGCATCTTCTCTTTGAAAAGATTCCTGTTCTCTTTGTTGTAGTATTTGTCTTCGTTCTTGTTGATCAACAAGAACATAATTTGTTATTTGTTGTAATTGACCTTTGAGTAATTCAATGCTTGCTTGTAGAGTTGAGATTAAATTACGATTTGTTATTGAAGATTTTAAACTGGTATTTGATTGCGATATGGCACGATTAGCCAATCCACCAATCGGTGATCCAAAAAAACTACCGATAGAAATTTTGTCAGATTGTTGTAAACTCGACTGGAGAATTTCCTGTTCTTCATCCATACCTTTGGACACCCTCTGCTTGTTGTCTCTTTAAATTTTCATTTTCAATATAATCCGTTAAAAGAGCTAAATAAATCTCTCTTTCCCAAGGCATCATATTTTCAATCTCAGTTAATGAATATTTATGGTATTGCATGAGGGCGAAATTAATTCGATAGTGTGCCTCTAAATCCTCTCTTGCAATACTTAGCCGAAAAAATCGACTAGACCCTCTAAAACGACACTACTTTTCTTTTTCGTATTTGGGTTTGTCACTTCAATAGTATGAGATAATTTAGGCATTGTTGCAAAAAATTTCTCTACTTCTTTAAATTGTTTTGAACTCAATTGTTCTATAAATTGCAATCTTTCCTCTGAACTATAATCCTCTGAATCCCAAGCGTCTTCCTTTGTAAAAACAGTATCCATGCAATCTGCTACCAATTGAAAAGTTTTATCAACGGTGGTCTTTGATCGATCATTCACATCAAAATTATTTTCAATAAACTGATTTAAAGAGGGATATTTCATTCTTAAAGTCATATTTTTATCAAGAACTATATCTTTCTTATGATCTTTTGATTTAACTACTTCAATTTGATCCACATATATTGTAACTGGCACTTCAGTTTTTTTATCATCTGGACATGTTACAACTAGATTAATATCTTCCCCAACTGATTTTGCACGAATATTTAAGAACAAATATTCAATATCAAAAGTAGGTAAGCCATCTATCTCCACTCCTCTTGTTATTACGCATTCTCTTATAACATCTTTAACAGAGTTTGTAATCTCAATTTGATCTTTTGATTCAAGTGCTAAAATTAATAATTTTTCTTCTTTCACCAAAAAAGGTCTGTATTTTATTTTTTTACCTGTTGATGGTAAAGTCAACTCATAAGTTGGAGTTGCAATTGTTGGTAATGGCATAATTTATTAATTCAGTATTTTATATAGTATGTTTTTAGAGTAATCCACCTAATGTGTACACATTTAACCACCAAGGTCTTTTTTTCTCTGCAGCCTCAGACGTTTGATTAACGATATCTCTTGCTGAATTGAATGGTGTATTTTCTACGGAAGAAAGTGAATCATCATAATGAAACTTTGTAAAGAATCGATCATATGCAAGCTGCACACTACATCTTAACACAGCTGAGTCACCATAGGCAACTCTCATCGATGCTAAGTTAGTAGGCCAAACGTTAACAAACTCATATGATGTTAATTTTGTTTGAGTTTCATCTCTTCTAACAGGTGGCAATCCCCTTTCAATATTATTTCTTGATCTCTTAGGTTGATCTATAAAAGTATCTTTTTCAAATTTAGTGATGTGCATAATTTCTTTATAATCTTCTGGGTAATGAAAACGACCAAAAGCGTTCAAGTTTCTTTTATTATTTGTAATTGGGTTGATAAATGTCATCCATGTTTCCAATACTTCTAAAATTACATGATCTGCATCAAGATAAAATGTTAAATTAAGTGGAGGAAAAGTTCTAAGATTAGGAAACTCCTCTTGAATACCTTGATGATGACCAACTGCAAGACTAGTTTGAAAACTTGTGCCTGGCAATTCCGCTTCAGTACACATTATTGACATTTTTTCCTTAAAATCTAATCCATTTGTTCTAGATCTAGAAATGTTACCTCCAACTTCTTCTAACCATCTTTGATAATTTCCAAATGAAAATATAACTTGAAACTGTGTGTCAAACGAGGGACGAGCAATAACATCCCTAACATCTTTTACACTTTTTTGAAAGATATCTTTTTTTCTTGGAAATAAATTATTTTCTGACACAATAAATAAGCTTAACTTGTTATTACTATATATGAGCTATAAAGGGATATATAGGCCTTCCAACCCCAAAAAATATAAGGGAGACTCTCAAAATATTATTTATAGGTCTTTGTGGGAAAGAAAATTTATGAATTATTGCGATTTGAATGAAAATATACTTGAATGGGCGTCTGAAGAATTTTGGATTCCTTACTTAGACCCAACAACCAATCGTGTTCGCAGATATTTTCCTGATTTTTTTATCAAATATAAAGATAAAGATAGTAATATTCGCAGATCGGTGATTGAAGTCAAACCAATGAGAGAAACTCTTGAACCGAAAGCGACAAAGGGTAAATCAAGAAAGACAATGATAAATGAATCGATGACTTATGTTAAAAATCAAGCAAAATGGAAGGCAGCGAAAGAGTTTTGTGCAGATCGTAAATTAGAATTCAAAATTATGACTGAAAAAGAATTAGGAATCCGATGAGTATTCTACAAAACATATTAAATAGAGTTGGTGGTCAAGTTAATGAGGATTACTTTCGTGATCAATTAATTCAAGAACTTGGATCTACAAACTTTGATGGTGATGCTGCAGATACAGGTGGATTCGCTGCTGGACAATTATATTTTTTCACATATCAGGCACAAACAAAACAACCATATTATGACATGTATCCTCTATCATATGTGATCGAAATGAGGACAGGTGGATTTCTTGGTTGCAATCTTCACTATATTAAATTATCTCAAAGAGAAGAACTTGCAATGAGCTTACTAAATAACTCTGCTCAGGGTGCAGTTGCAGTTCCACGTCGAACTTTACACAGATATCTTTATACTGGTATTCAAGGACAACCCTACCGTATTCCAGACTCAGAGTGGATGGACGTGGCACAACTACCTACTGAAAAATTCGTTGATATGAGAGGAATCAGTGTTCCAAGAAGTAGAATTTACAACACAAACTAATGGCAAAAAGTAAAGTAATAGACGGATTTTCCTATGAGTTCGATAGTCTTGGTAAGATAATTGGAGTTTTTGATCACTCAGATCCAACTAATCCAGCACCTGTCGATCCAAAAAGTAGAACGTTTAGAAATCAAGTTCGTACAAACGGTGCCTTGACAGCTTTTAACTTTAATAGATATGGTGGAAATAAAAACTCATATGAAGATGACATAGAATTGCCATCAACAGAGGAAAGAAATAAGTTTTATGATAAAGAGATAAAGGATAATAAAGAAAGATTAACAGAACAAAACGATGCAGGCCTTTCAAATCCAAGTCTTGCACCAGGCCCTGCGAGTGCCTATGCAACATATAAATCTAGTAGAGGTAAAAAAGTAGGCACAGATTTTTATACATATCCACTTGATATTGATCCTAAACAAGATCATCTTAAAATATCAAAATACAAATATGCGAGAAATGAAGATAGTGGCGGTAATGCATCTGTTCAAGGATCTAGACCTCCTCGTGTTGATGAGAAAACTATACGACTTACATTAGGTGACAGACTTTCTAATGTTAGAAAACCAAAATCGGAGCAAGTTAAACCAGTTAAATTACAAAAAGTGGTAGCGGGTGATTCAATGTTAGGTAATCAACTTCAAGGAAGTGTTATGTTACCAATGCCAAAGGTAGTTGATACGAATGGTTGTGAGTGGGGAGAAAGTGAAGTAAATATATTTGGTTTGGCTGCTCT
>Ga0163109_10003592_pt1 | contig 11855 bp, 6 predicted proteins | sample CRUFie1St13metaG_FD_108704 | JGI IMG/M metagenome (GOLD analysis project Ga0163109, IMG submission 108704) | Marine microbial communities from the Costa Rica Dome - CRUD Field 142mm St13 metaG | ecosystem: Environmental > Aquatic > Marine > Oceanic > Photic zone | place: Costa Rica: the Eastern... | reverse complement strand
TGAGGCCCGATTGTTCACCGAGGTCTCCGATTAGGCTTTCTCTTAACAAGGCCTGTTCTTGTTCTGTTAGTATTGTTCCTTTGCCCGCAAGTTTTTCAATTTGATTAATGAGCCCTCTTGAGGTAACCCCTTGTCTGGTAAGTTCTGCTAAAACTAATTCTTTTGCCTGTTTTCTCCAAGCCTGTTGCATAATCTGTCTTTTAACAATACTCCTTAGCGTCTTGTTCTCATTCAAGGCTTCTTGAGCAATGGATCTTCTACCGTCAGGGGATTCAAGAGCCTTTGCTAATTTGTTCTCAGTCGATTTTAGTTTTTGGGATAAATTGACAATTTTCTCCTGATATTCACTATTTTCTTGCTGAATGGCAGCAAGACGATTTTCGACTGTCTTAATTCTTTGTTTCAGGGAAGCAATTTCTTCAGCATCACGATCCTTTTCACTGGATAGCCTTTGAACTTCGGTTCTGGCATCTGATAATTCTTTTTTTAAGGTGACGTTTTCAGCAAGAAGCTTCTTAAGATCATCATCTGTTGCTCCATTGATGAGTTCTTGTATTCGTTGCCTTTCAATTTGAAGCTCTGCTTTTTGAGCATCTAGCGAATCGGTTGAGTCTTTGACTTTGGTGATTTCAGCCTCTAGCTCAGCGTTTCTTTTTTTTGCTTTGGTGAAAGATTCATTCACTAATGCCAAGTCATTTTGTAGATGTGCGATTTCTGCTCGCAGAGATTTCTCTTTTTCTTCACTCAGTTCGCCGTTAGTTAGTTTGGCTTGGGCTAATTGTAATTCATCAGCCAAACTCATTTGAGCTTCTTTGGAGTTTTTTAAATCGTTAATAGCTTTGTTATAATCAAGCTGTGTCTTCTGCAAATTTTCTGTTAACTGCTTTTTGGCCTGTTCTAATTTTTTGATAGTCTCATCACGTTGGTCCAAAATATTGCCACCATTATTATTTGGATTTTTTGGCTCTATATTATTTGGGGCAGGTCTTTCGTTTTCGGGAATACTTTTCCTACAACGGTCAATAGCCTCATTAACTTTTCGTCGTCTGTAGTCAAGTACCTCTGGTCTCCAGCCGCGGTGCTCCCTCGCGATATTGTCTAAGATGTTTTTAGCATCAGTATACTTACGAAGGGCTTCAGCAAATTTTGATTCTTTTTCAAGGTTTTCGGCATCTTCAACTTGTAAATAAGCCTCTAAATAAATCGTTCCAGGATCTTGTGCTGTCGCAATTGATATCGATAAAGTCGATAATACGATGAGAAGTAAATTTAAAATATTTTTGGAATATTTTGAAGTTGATGGGGGAAGCATTTCTTTAATGTCTGTAATATTTAGGCTACTTCTAAATTTGTTTTAAAAAAATATAAAAACAAAATCAAAATACTAAAATTTTTACTTAAAAATAAACATTTCTTAACAATATCTTTATTGCAAAAATCATCCAAATTTTAGTATTTTCTCTTATATAGTGAATGAATAGTGCAATAGAAAACAAGGTTTTGGTCCTCAATCGTTTGTGGCAGCCTGTTCATATGTGCTCTGCAAAACGGGCATTGGGTCTTCTTTTTCTTGGCCACGCTCAAGCGGTCGGAATGTTTGGTGAAGAACGATTTGCGACTTATGATTTTGAATCATGGTTAGGAGTTGAGGAGCAGCCGGATGATTGGCCCGTGGTCGGAACTGTATCGAGTCGTTTTTGTTTACCTTCAATTATTGTCCTTTCATCTTTTGATCGACTTCCCAAAAAAGAGATTAAGTTTTCCAGAGACAATGTTTTTCAGAGAGATGATTATGTCTGTCAGTATTGCAAAAAGAAATTTGATACGCGTGACTTAAATTTGGATCATGTGTATCCAAAAGATAAGGGTGGAGAAACTAATTGGGAAAATGTGGTGACTTCTTGTATTAAATGTAATACAAGAAAAGGAAATAAACTACCGCGTGAGTCAGGAATGAAGCCTTTTAAAAAACCAGTAGCTCCTCGTTGGAGGCCTTTAGTTGGATTTAAAAAAGGAAGTGACACTCAATATCACAAAAGCTGGAGCTTTTTCCTTGATCCTAATTCATCTTCAGTTGAATTAAGTTCATAAAAAAGGACCTTCAATTGAAGGCCCTTTTTGCTTTTAAGTTGAGATGCTCTTAGAGAGCAAATTGTTTAACGTTAAGCACTCTGTAGTTGTAGAACTCTTCAAGTGATGGCTTGGTCATATTTGGATCATTGAAGTAGTCTGGTATTTTATTGTCACTAGGATCAATGAAGCGTTCTATCAGCGCCGAACCACGCCAAGTGCCTATAGCTTTATCTTTTGCAGGGTCAACTACATCTGCTGCTGTGCTCTTTGCTTTTCTGAAAGTCTGAACAATCATATGAACTTTAAAGACATTTGATTTGGTCGTTAGTCTCGGATGCATATTCGCATAAGGACGTTCTTTTGTGTTGTCTCCGGTGAGTTTGTGTTGTTCCCAGAACTGACGCATCTTAGGATAATCTTTACCGCTCTTTGCTCCTAGTGTTTGTCCTTCAGGGACAAGATACATTTCACAAATCTCTGTAGGTGAGCGGAAAAGTCTATTCTCTTTAAACTTATCCTCCCACTGTTTGAGGGTTTCGTAAGCATCAATCTTGCGTCTCCATGAATCATCACCACCATTTTCCTCCTTGTATCTATTTCCAGCATTGGTCGGTATGGCGAGAACTGTTTCAGCTTTCATTAAAGCGTGTATGGCGGTGTTTCTCTTGATGTAATCAAAGGGTACTATCTGTGTGTTCATATTGATTTTACCTCTTGTTGCGGCAGGCATTGAAATGGCATAAGGCTCAACAACAGGCATCCAAAATAGATCCATCCAAAGGTGGTCCGGAGGATCTCCTTGGTTCGGTTGATCTGCGGCACCAAAATGCTGCGAATCAGGTCTGAAAAGTAAGGTCCTCCAAGGTATTCCTTCCTGAACTCCAGTCGACATTGATCCGAACATGCCGGGTCCGCAAATCACCCTATTTGGTGAGAAGTTGGCTTTGTTGGTGAGGTCTTTGGAAGATAGCGCTTTTTCGTCGAAATAAGGGTTTCTGTTACCGCTTACCCTGTTTCCATCATCACCGCGATTGACGTAAGGGCCATCCATATGCATGGCTATTCCATTGTCCCAGTCTCCGGTGACCATTGGGTCGACAGAAAACTTGTAGTCGGTTCTTGGGTTTCCTCTAACATCAACAAAAAAGTTTGGGTTTTCAGGTGAAATTGGGAAGTCTGGCGCTGCAATTTCACTATAACCAGCGCCCAGGATAAACTCCCTTTCATTTCTGAACCCCGTATATTTATATCCGTCTGGGTCGACTAGGCTGTGGGCTTGCATTTCATTTGTGAAGAAGTCTGGATGTGGTTGAAGAACATGGTTTTCAATGACCCTCTTGGCGCCCAGTAATCTAAAATCACTATGGCTCACGACCAAAGACCTAACGACAGTGCCTGCACCAATTAGCCTTTCAGGGTTATTTCTTGCTTTAGAAAGAGTTTGTTTGATTGAATCTCTATTTTCATACCTTGGTATTGGAATATTAAACTCGTTGGGAAAATCAACCTCAAATACTTGAATGAGATTACCGACCTCCCGATTTTCTGCGCCACTCGGCGTGTCATAAAGAACAATTCTCATGTCAGGCTCTGAGGCGGGAACTCTATCAGGAGCTCCTTGAATTTGAACTCTTAAATTTCCAGACCCTGCGGCAACGGGAATAGCTCCTCCAACAGTAGGATTTTCTCCCTGGGGGGTCCAATAAAGACCATTTCGACCTCTGTGTTGGCGAGGACCTCCATGAGCGCCCCAACCTCTAAATCCTTTAAGATGTGAACGCTCACCTTGAACAACATGATTGTTTCCAGCTGTAAGATCACCAATATTAACATTATTAATGGTGATTGTGGCGGGGTTTTGTTTATTATTCCCAAATCTGCCACCTATAACTTGTAAAGAGGTAGATGGAACCATTTTAGTGAAACCGTGGCTAGGGCAAAATGTTTCAAGAAGCAATCCAACCTCAATATTGACTCCTCCAGGGGGTAGGTTTTTGATGTTTCCTTGACTAGTCATTCCATCACCAGAACGAGATCCGGTGGCTTTAAAGACTAGGGCAACCTCAGTCAAAGTGGGAAGACGACCAAAGCCTCTCGGAAATTTAAGATAAGGTTTATCCCATCTCGTCCGGTGAGGGCTAGTTCCTCCGCAAAGGCAGCATCCGGCGACTTGGCCAGGTGAGGTGTTACTGGTGTACTGGGTTCTGTTATAAGGGTCATTGAGGTTGGTGGTCCTCACATAGTCCCAGCACTGAGTAAGAATTTGCTTACCATCCTGATAAGGACCAGAACCATACTTTCTTCCTAAAGAGCCACCGTATCCGGGGATTTGGTTACTTTGTGAAATTAGATTAACTAGGTACTCATTTAACAATCGAAGGTTATCTCCACCCGCGTTGCCGTATATTTCGTTGTGACGGCTGTCACTACCGTTTCTTTGCCAATAATATTTTCTTTTGTTTGTGCCTAGTGTTGAAATAAAAACCATTAAATTATCAAAATATGTATTCTTTCCAACATTGGTGAAAGTTGGCCACATTGTCATACGAGGGGTTCCGAATAATGTGGTCTCTGGACCGATGCTGTTGGCTGTAAGAAAGAAGCGTGACTGCTCAAGTTTTCTCCTACTTATTTGAGAAGATCTAAATGTGTTAGCTTCTTGTCTTTCTTCGAGCCCACGGTTTCTTTCATGTTTGTAAAGTAGCTCATCATAAGTAGCGTAAAGCCTATCGTTGTCCCAAGTGACTCCCTGAGTTCCTCTTGCACCAGAGGCTGATGAATTCTTATATTCCACCTTGGGAACTAAATCATAAATGTTTCTTAATTTAGCCTTATCTTCAGAGACGTCTTCATGAGGATAAAGCACAGAGGAGAGTGATACCATGGAAGGATGTCCAGGGAATCGACTTGTTTCCTTTTCCACAGGCTGTTTCATTGCCATTTCCCGTTCATGTCTAGAGTCATAACGAGGGATGTCCCAAGGAACACCTTCTGAGGCGGTGTTTACGTTGATCTTATTACATTCGTCGTCTGTCCAAAATGCGATTCTGGCAACTATCGGATTGCTAATGGATGCTTTACCGATACCTGAACCAGGAACGAACTTATCAGATTTATCAATATGCCCCATGGTGCCATCCTCTAAGATGTACAACCATTGAGCCGGCATGGGGAGACGCTGAGCTTTTGGATCGCTGCCAGGAAGAATAACTCCCGGAACCTGAGTTCCTGTCGAAGTTGTTTGAGAGTAGTTAAATCCTTCTACGTTATCTTTGTTTTTATCATTAGTGCTTCTGCGTGCTCTAGGATCAACGATGGGGAAGTATAATTCATTTTCCCTTTCTGAGAAAAGGGGGGCATTCAAATCAACATAGTGATGAGGTTTTTTGTTCCATTCCTGATCAATGTCATCAACAGCATTATCTTCACTGACTATTTCCATCGTTTCCGAGGAATAAAGTTTGTATTTTGCGACGGCTAGCGTGTCATAGTCGGAGCCTCTATTAGTAAAGGTGGTGATACATCCAGGCTGTGAAACCCAAGTAAATCTTTGCCCTTCACTTTTTTGTTCTCCGGTGGCTTTTCTAATTTGAGCAATGACCATGTTGGTGACAACATCTGTCAATTGTCTTGTCTTCAAACTCGAGCCATAATAAGTTGATGACTTTAATTCCTCTGTGGCTGCGGAGAAAAATCCAAACACAAGAAGTGTCATCATCATGAGAACGGAAAGTACCGTCACGATAGCGATACCACTTTCCTTGTCTCGGGTTTTCGGTTTAGAGCTGCCTCCTCTTGATTGGAATTTTGGTGATTTTGTCTTCATTGCGAGAATAGAAAGTTGGCTATTCGGTAATTCTTATTATCGGAAAAACGTAGTAAATGAATGCTTTATGGGTTATCTTATAGCTTTTAAAAACACAATTTGGAATCAATTTTATTCTCAAAAACAGAATACTGAAGATTCAATTATATATTTACAATTGATATACAGAGCCGTCAATTCTGTTTTTAGAATATAAAGCCAAATTTATTATGAAAATCATTGTAATTAGATTTTAAAGAGTTGATTTAAGCTCCCTATAGCGTTTTTCAATGGTATCCTTAATTAATAATTGATCCTCTCTGGAAAGCTTATTTATCGCATAGCTAAATACGCTTCTATTTGAACGTTCGAATCTTCCAACTTCGTTAATTACGCAGACCAGAGAGGCGACAAGAGTATTTCCGTTTGAATTGGTCCAAGCCCTCTCACTAACGAGGGGCTTTGGCTTAGGTTTCTTAATAGAAAATATAGGCACCATTTCGCCTTTGTATTCTAATTTTTCTCCAGTGTCCCAAGCCAATTTATCAACATGATCGTTAAAACCCACTTTAATATTTTTAATCATCACTAAACCATTATAAAAAATTGCATTTCCTTTCACTTTTTTAGGTGGTAGGGCCTCACCACTCCTATTTATTTCTAATTCAAGAGCTGATGGGGAAGAATTTATTAGTGCTCCTTCCTCTGTGCTTTCATTGGACGCTGTTCCCTTAATCCAACGTTTCAAGGCTGTACCTTCAATTATGGATTGCTGTATAGCTTTTTCAGTTTCCGATGCATTGCCTGATATTACAGATAATGCTGTCTGATATTTCCCTGTGCCTTTTTGGATGCTTTCAGCTTTAAGTTTGAATCTTGTACTTAGAAACTTTATTGGGATAGTGACCAGTTTTTTGGTGCCATCTTTTTGGACTTCGGTAGTTTTTAAGGTGGCATTTTGACCATTTACCTCAACGATTTCAGTGACTTGATATATTTTACCTTGGTAGGTTAGCTTATCAGGTCTTTGACCGTATACAGGGCTAAATAATGATATAATTATTAATGATAATATAGTAATGATGAGATATTGATTCATTGTTACCGCGTTAAATTAGAAATTATTCATAATTAGGGACTTAAATTCTTATTATACCTAATTTTTTGATTTCGTGAAGTGTAACCTACACCCAAATTCTTGCGTCTTCTCACTATAGTGGCATTATTAATTATAGTTGAGATATAAAAATAGAACTACTCATCGAACCCCGCATATACTTTTTTATCATGAGAACCTCTTACAGGAACATTCTTCTCTCCCTACTCCTCTTTAATTTAACGACACTTCATCTGTCTGCTGATGAAGAGATTCCTTTAGTAGCGCAGGATGGTGTTTGGAAATACTTGGATGATGGTACTGATCTAGGTAAAGCTTGGAGAGAACCCAATTTTGATGACTCTGCCTGGCCAAGCGGTGCAGCAGGTTTAGGTTTTGGTAACAAGGGTATTTTAACTACGCTTGATCGTGGACCCAGTACTGCAAGAAATGTGACGTTCTACTTCCGTAAGGAATTTAGTGTTACATCTGCTCAATTAAATTCTCTTGAGGGTGATGATCCTTTTTATCAAATTCTTCTTGGTTTGCAGAGGGATGATGGGGCTGTGATTTATATCAACGGACAAGAGCTTTATAGGGACAATATGCCTGCAGGTGAAATAACTTGGAGTACTCTTGCCACAAGTTCTGCAGGTGGAACTTCAGAGTTGAGATTTTTTGAAGCCTCTCCTGAAGGGACAGGAAAATTGGTGTCAGGGAAAAATGTCATTGCTGTTGAAGTTCATCAATCTTCTCCTGGAAGTTCAGATGCTGGATTTAATATGTGGATGAGTGCTTTTAATGTTGCTCCGGGTTATGGGCTTTTCCATCCGCCACAATCAATTTCTTTTGAAGATGCTGGTGAGGGAGCAACTTTCTTTACTCCCAGCTTTGACATTAATAATGATCTTGGTTGGTCTAGTCGTGACCGCAACGGTGATGGGGGTGGTTTTATCGGGGGTGCAGCTGACTTTGATTGGCTAACTGGATTGCCGTTGGCTGATACTGGCATCGGCTTTGCCGAGGGAAGGTCATATGTGGTATCCAATGATCATCACGAAGTGTTTTCTCAGGTAGTCGCTGGAAGGAACCCTTCTCCTGACGAGAAACTTCGATATCGGATTGATCTTCGAAATTATAAGGATGTTGTTGTTTCCTTTGATGTTAGAACATATGATGGAGGTTGGCCTGAAGGCGGGCTCAAGGCTGGTAATGGTTTTGAGACCAGTGATTACATCAAATTCTCAAGTCTGACTAGCATTGATGGTGATAAATACACTAAGAAAGAGGAACTTAACCTGAAAGGTGGGGGAGGAGTCGCTGAAAAAGTTACTGAAATATTGGTGGCTGAAGATCAAGTTAAAAAGGCCTTTGTTCCTACAGAAGACATTGGTTATTCATGGGTTAATCTCAATAATTATGATGACTCGGCTTGGATGGATGTTGAAAAATTAGCTGATGATGGATTTACCACGGTGAGGGGAGGAGTGGGGTTTGCGAGATCGGGAACTAGAGTCGATCCTTTTGATCCATTCATTGCTCTTGATTTAGAAGAGCAGATGTACCGGAATACTGCCACTGTTTATTTACGTATTCCTTTTACGGTTGAGGATGTCAGTGAATTTAAATCATTGGTTCTTGGAGCAAGAACTGACGACGGATTTGTGGCATGGCTTAATGGAGAGTTGGTTCAATCATTCAAGGCACCGGATCCGATTCAGTGGGATTCTGAAGCAACAGCATCTAATAGTGATTCTATTGCTCAGACAATGAAAGATTACTCTCTTAATCAGCATCTTGATAAACTAAAAAAAGGTAAAAACATCCTAGCGATTCAGGCTCTTAATAAAGGTAAGAGTGGTTCTGACTTTTTGTTTTCTTGCCAACTCGAGGGTGTTACAGATCAGCTCGCTCCCAGAAATGATCCGCCTAAAACTCTTAACGATTTAAACAGAGGTATTAATGGATCTTTTTATAAATATTCATTTCCTGTTCCGGACTCTGCTAACAGTTACACATTTGCTTACGAAGCCAAATGCAATGAGGATACTGAATCAATATTTTTTGATAATTTCCAGATTGATGGAACCCCTTTAACTGTAGATTCTTATCCTTCATGGATTAAACTTGAAACACCTTTTGCGATTGATGAAAAAGGACTTCCATTCGAAGATCCAGATGGAGATGGAATTAATAATTATCTAGAATATGCTTTTGGTGGTGATCCAAACAACCCTAGTTTAGTCTCTTCAAATGGAGTTCCAATTATGCCGCAGGTACGGATGGTTGAAGAGGATGGGCTCTTCTGGTTTGAGATGGATTGGCGTCAAGTCAATGGGGCAACCAGAGGGACACTATCTAGTCCGGTGGGAGGATTTATAATGAGAGACATTAAATATATACCGCAAATTTCCTTTAACCTCAAGACATGGTCTGATGGCACGGCTATTGATACGTTTAAGCAAATGGGTGATCCTGAAGACAATGAAGATGGTACTGTTACTATCACTGCAAGATATCAAAGGCCAATAAGACAAAGTGATAAGGATAAGGTCGTTGTTTTTGGCAGAGTTAAGGTTGATGATTATAAGGTGATAATAAGGTAAAAATAATAACATTTACCCTAATAAACATAATAAATTGCTTCCTTGTGAAATCTCTTGCGTATATGCAATGTAAATTTTAATGTGTGTTAAATAAGAGTATTTTTGTAGATAATTATAGGTTTTATATTTGAATAAAAATCTCCCAATTAATGAATTCGGAAATGGAAAACAACATCATAACAAACAAACTCTGTACTAAAGGATTTACATTGGTTGAAACAGTTCTAGCACTAGGAATCGTTGCTACTGTCATGGTTACATTGATGGCACTATTACCTACGGGTATGGATATCATGAAAGAGGCTGGCACTAATACTGTGGGTGCAAGGATCGCGAACCAACTTGTCAGTAAAGTGCAGCTTTCTGACTACGACAAAATTCAGCAATGGAATGGTGAAGAGCGTTACTACGATGATATGGGGACGGAGATTTTCAAAAATGATGAACAATTTAAGATGAGAAGAATCTATACGGCGAAAGTTGAAGTGGATGAGGAAAGTCCTGAGCTTCCAGGAAAAAACAAAAATGATTATTTAAAAAGAGTTGTTGTGAAAGTGGCTGGTTTCACTGGAGGAGAACCAGATTTTACCGATCCTCCATCCGATGGAGACCCAAACAGAAAAGTAAAAAAAGATTATCGCTCTTATTGGACTTATATTGTGGATACAAAGAAAGATTCCAGAGATTAATCCGTTAAATAACCAATTCTAACTAATCGACTTTATGAAGCAGAAAAAAAGAGGATTCTTTCGAAGAATCGTTGGTTTTACATTGTTAGAGCTGATGGTCTCGATGGTCGTGCTTGCGCTTTTAATGTTAGTGGTATTTAACATGCTTGAGACAACCACCAAAGCTTGGAGTCAGTCCACTGAAAGAGTTCAAACATTTAAAGAGGCTCGTGTTGCATTCGAAGGATTGACCCGTCGAATTGGGCAGGCCATGCTTAATACTTATTTCGATTATAAATACAGGAATGCGGTACCAGGACAGAATGAAAGGCCAACAGGATACGAACGTAAATCAGACCTGCATTTTATTTCGGGTCGGTCTCAAGATATTTTAGAGTCTGAAAGATTTCCCACTCACTGTGTATTCTTTCAAGCCCCTCTTAGTTTTTCGTTGGATCCTAAAAACCAATCCTTTGGAAGTTTGCTCAACAGTTGGGGGTATTACATAGAAAGAAATACTGACGAGGATCAAATTCCTGAGTTCTTATCTGGCTTTGAGACGATAACTGCCAAAGAAAGATACCGCCTGATGGAGTTTAGACCACCTACTGAAAACTTCAAAGTCTACGCAAGTGATCTTAAAACAAGGTACAATACTGAATGGTTTAAGAATGATGTCATACAAAAAGCCTATACTCCAGGCGGCAGACCTTTTTCAAGAGCCATAGCCGAAAACATCATTGCTCTAATTATTGAACCTAAAGAATCGTCGGCAACTGAAAATATTAATAATGAGCTCGCTCCTGATTATGATTACGACAGTAGGAGATTTCAGAAAGAACGAAAAGATAAAGATGTGACTAAACACCAGCTTCCTCCATTAATTGATGTTACCATGGTAGCTATTGATGAAGGATCGGCGATCAGGAATGAGCAAAGAGAAGGAGTATTGGCAGATATTGTTCCTAGCAATCTGTTCCAAAAAGTAACAGATTATGACAAAGACTTGGAGGAATTAAAACGCCTCTTAGAATCCAAAAATATAAAGTACAGGGTATTTCATGAAACGGTTGCCGTCAGGGCATCAAAGTTTAGTGATTCGGCTCTTGATGGCTTGAGAAGATAACTATGTTTAGGAAAAAACGATTCAGAATCAAAGGATTTACACTCATTGAGGTGTTGGTTGTTTTGAGTATTATTGCTGTCATTGTTGCCTTCACTATACCGGCCATGGCTCCTGCACTCAAAGGTTCCAAGCTCAGACAATCAGCGGACCAGTTAGAAGCTCTTCTTGCACGTGCTCACCAAAGAGCTATCACTGAAAATAGCCCAGTTGAGGTGAGGTTCTTTAGGTTTGAAGATCCTGAAAGTCCTGGAAGTCTTCCAATGTATCGTGCAGTACAAGCGGCTCAGGTGATTACGAATCCTCAGGATCACAATGATGTAAAGTATGAGGAAGAAGAAGTTCAAATGATCCCACAGCCGTTTGTGCTTGCTGAAAAATCTTATAGCACGATCGTTGAATCTGAGGCTTTGAGAGAGGACGCAACTAAAATACCTAGACGTGAATTGGCTGAATTCGTGGCTTTTGAATTTAGGCCTGATGG
>Ga0163109_10003591_pt1 | contig 11857 bp, 20 predicted proteins | sample CRUFie1St13metaG_FD_108704 | JGI IMG/M metagenome (GOLD analysis project Ga0163109, IMG submission 108704) | Marine microbial communities from the Costa Rica Dome - CRUD Field 142mm St13 metaG | ecosystem: Environmental > Aquatic > Marine > Oceanic > Photic zone | place: Costa Rica: the Eastern... | reverse complement strand
TTCCGTTCACTGCTACATTTAGAGTGAATGAACGATTTCGGCGTTCCTTCGACTAACGTCTACTTCCGTCCTTTAAAAGAAAAGGATGAACGTAATAGTATTTATACTTTTTCGTTCACAAATTCGTAAAGTTTTCGTGCTTCTTCAATCACTTGTTCAGATGAAATAGAAATTACAGGGCAGTCTTCTGCCTTTCTAACTTCGTCTGGTAATTGGAAGTGTGCGTTAATGACTTGTGCTCTGTTTTCTTCTAACATGCTCATAGCCATTCCTAAGATATCGGTTCGTAGTTCGAACCCGCTTTTACTATTTGACATAATTTTCTCCTTGTGTGTCAGTGTGTATCGACCGTGCCCTCCCGGGAGGGCCGACCTTGCAACCTTAGTAACATTCGTCTCTAAGAGATATATACTCTCGGTTACTAATTATATTTATAATTTTTTATATAAAGAGAAATTATTCTTGAATAATAAATGTCATATGTAAGACTATAGTATCTAACATACTTAGATTTGGTCCATGTCCCCATGGAACATTAGTTGGCCAAAATACATATTTAAATTCTTCTGGCTCTATATTATGTGTATGATCTTGTGTACTATGCCTATCTGAAAATGATTTTGCACTAAAGTCTTCGAAGTATAACATACTGCCTTTGTTGGTTGTTTGTAACCAAACACATGCATTGTACCATCTACAAGGTTCAAATTGTACAGGATATATGTGTCCTGGATTTATAGATATTAAATAAGGATTGCAGATTTGTATTTGCGAGCCTTTTTCTAAAAAAACTTTACTTGCATCGGTTGTAAATTGATTACCAGCAAGTAATGTTAATTTTTGAATCTCTTCTTCTAAAGGTATATTTTTATTTGTTAAACTTCCAAAGTTAGTTTCAAGTGTTCTACCATCAGATGCAATTATTTCTAATTCATTTCTAATGCTTTTTCTTAATCTTGAAGGTATGGGGAATGTCCCTTCAAAAACGTAGTTTGGAAATACTGAATAAACTGTTTTAGGCATAATACTATTTAACAAAATCCGGTTGACAAAAAATGTTTTTCTTGTATAATATAAGCACAGAGGTAGAAAAATTATGAACAAAAATAAAGTTATACTTACAGATTGCGATGGAGTCATATTAGATTGGGAAGAAGGATTCTCAGTTTGGATGGAACATCATGGACATAACAAAGTCGATGGCTATCAATTTAAATACAGTATAGGCGATAGATACGGTCTTACTAAAGAACAAGGTAATAAATTAGTTAAGCAATTTAATGAAAGTGCCGCAATTGGCTTTTTACCACCATTACGAGATGCTCAGTATTTTGTTAAAAAATTACATGAGCAACATCAATATAAATTCATCTGTATTACTAGTCTAAGTTTAGATCCTTATGCAAGATATTTAAGAAAAAGAAATCTTAAAAAACTTATGGGCGATGCATTTATAGATGTTATATGTTTAGATACAGGAGCAGATAAAGACGAAATTCTTTTAGAATATGGTAAAGATTACCCAGGTGCATATTGGATAGAAGATAAACCTCAAAATGTAGATTGGGGTATTGATGCTGGACTTAAAGGCATATTAATAGAACATGGGCATAACATGGACTATACAGGTGAAGCACACCTTGTAAAAAATTGGGAATCTATTTATAAAATTATTACTTGACAATTACTAAAATTCTGCTATACTGTATATATAGTTAGGTAAAGGAGAAGAGCAGAATGTTTAAAACTATAGATGTAATTTCAGCCAGTGTTTCAGCATTTAGATTGAACAAAGGCTTTATCAAAAAAGATCAAATAAAATTCGATAAGAAGTATGAAAATAAAATTGCAAATAGCGATTTGTTATATTTTCATTTTTATGGTGATAAAAAGTTATCTGTAATAGAAGAAGATACAAAAGAAGCAGAAGAAATAATTGATTATCTTAAAGGCTTATCGTTTAAAGCAATTGAACGTGAATTAACTGACTTTGAAAGCAATGTTCTTAAGTTAGTTACAGCAGACCATTTACCAAAAGACAAAATAGGTATAGCGGCAAGTTTACCAAAAGTATATCAAAACAAGGTAGAACAAGATGCTTGGACTGATAGAGAAAACTTATTGTCTAGAACAAGTGAACCTGTTGGAAAGTTACATACTAGAGAAACTTTTAAAAATATAGCAGTTGAATTTGTTAGATACATTCCTAGAACAATGAGTTATCTTGTTACCTGTAGTATAGATGATAAACACATTCTTAAATTTTTTACTGATAAAAACCCTAAAAGTAAATCAATTACTGTAACTGGTTATGTCAAAGAACAAAGTAAAGGTAGATACCATAATGGTATTGAAACTATTATAAATAGAATTAAGGTTCATGAAGATGAATCCTAATAGAGCGATTTCCCGGGTGCCCGGAGGTTTAGAGACTCTTTAAACTAAAAGCCACAACTTGCCAGACAACTGATCAAGGTCTATAACTCGATCAGACTAGAATGAACCTCTCTTAATAGATAGCGATCGAATAGAGAGGTTTCCCTTATATACGTGATAAATATAGTTATAATAGGGAGTTTATTATGGCAGACATAGAAAAAAAGACTGTACAAATAGAACTTGAAGTCGATACAAAAACAGTAGACAGCAGTAAGAATCCTTATCAAGGTTGGATTGATTTGGCTAAGGCAATTGATGCCTGGAGAATTTTTCCACGTTTATTTTTAAGTGTTTATATTTTCTTACTTTACTATTCAACTATGTGGTTCATGGGACTGGAAAATCCATCACTTGAACAATCAGGATTGATAAGTATTATTGTTGGTGCTGGTGCGGCTTGGTTTGGACTATACGCAGGAACTAGCAAAAATAAAGGCGGTGACTAATGTTTACAAAACACTTTGCAAGAATGCTTACAAGAGAAGAACTCAGTGACGACGAAGTCATTGTGTATCATGACATTGTGCAAAGTGTCGTGCCTACAAAAGTTTTAACCGCATATGACGAAGAAAAAGCAAAAGTTGGTATCGAAGTAGTTGCTTACACCAGTGAGGACGATGATGGCCTCATGTGGATATATGAAGTAGTATTATTAGAGCAAATCGATTCTGATGAAGGTGACGAAATATCAGAAATGCTTTTTGATGAATTCGACGACATACAATTTACTTTTGAAGCATCAATAGAAGTATGATCGTAGAAGTTCATTACTTAGGTAACGAGTTTGTTGCCTATGATGAGAAAGGTCAAATAATCAAAAATAGGACAATTCTAGAAGAGTTGTCTTTCATTCAACCGCCAGGTTACAAAAGTGTTTATAAAGTTAATGTTGACATTACCGAAAATGATGTTATAATAAATCCATTGGATATAAATATTAATGTTAAAACACAGAGGTAAAAATGGCATTCAACAAAGTTTTCAATCAAGAAGAAATCGCCAGACTAAAGAAATTAGTGCAAGAAGGCGATCAAGTATTACATGAAGTAGATGCTCTTAACACAGGATTAAGAGAAACAGTAAAAGCAATCGCAGAAGAAATGGAACTAAAGCCAGGTATTCTAATGAAGGCAATAAAGGTTGCTCACAAGGCTAAGTTCACAGATGAAAGAGATAATTTCGATGAACTAGAAACTATCTTAGAATCAGTCGGTAAAACACTTTAATCATTGACATTTTCCTAGGAGACTGTATAATAGTTATATGTATTACTATGATAATATTTTTGACAAAGATACATTGCAACAAATTAACGAACACATAGAATATTGCAATCATAGAGGCTTTTGGAAAGTAACTAAGTATCTACCTGAAATATATCCTGTACAAAATGATACTACTAGGATATCAGAATATCATGTTATAAGAAAGCCATTACTACTTAGAGAAATATTTACTGCTTTTAAAAATGCAAATAAAGATTTTAACTTTAAATTAAATGGACGTGTGAGTGCAAAAATACAAAAATATTATACAGAAGGGTCTATGGATTGGCATATGGACGAAAAGGTTACAAATGGTAAAGGTCATTTAGGTGAAGATGTATATAGGGTTCTAAGTATGTCTGTAGTTTTAAATGATAATTTTTCCGGTGGAGGTGTAAAAATAAAAAGTCCAGACAATGTTGAATTAGACTACAATGGCCCTGTAGGTACTGCTATTGTATTTCCTAGTACTTGGTTACATAAAGTAGAATCAATTACAGAAGGCACTAGATATGTTTTAACTGCTTGGGCATATGGTACATTATGAGTTACGTTGACGCAATACACGAGAAAGCAAAAGATACAATTACAGTTGTAGAACGTGTTGATGGTAAACGTATTATTACAGAACTCTCTCCGGAATACAACTTTTACTATAGAGACCCTAAAGGAAAGCAACGAAGTATTTATGGTGAAGCAGTTACTGAAGTAAGATGTAAATCTGAAAAAGACTTTAGAAAAAATGTAGGTATAAACAAACACAATGGTTTATATGAAAGTGATATAAGGCCAATTAATAAGACACTAGCAAAACATTATACAGGTGCAGAGCCACCCAAACTACAAACAGCATTTTTTGATATCGAGGTAGACTTTGATCCTAAACGTGGATATAGTAGTCCTCAGGATCCTTTCACTCCAATTACAGCAATAGGTGTTTATTTGGATTGGATGGATGCTATGATATGTTTAGCAGTTCCGCCTAAAACATTAAGTTGGGAACAAGCACAAGCAGTTGCTGGCCCTCTTAAAGAAGTTATGCTATTTAAAACAGAGCAAGAAATGTTAGAAACATTTCTAACTGTTATAGAAGATGCAGATGTGTTGAGTGGCTGGAATTCAGAGAGTTATGATATTCCGTATGTAATGAATCGTATTACTAGAACAATGGGTAAAGCGGAAACAAGAAGAATGTGTTTACTAGGCAAGTTACCCAAAGAAAGAAAATTTGAACAGTATGGGCGAGAAACAATTAGTTATGATTTAATTGGTCGTGTACACTTAGACTATCTTCAACTGTATAGAAAATACAACTATGAAGAACGCCACAGTTACAGATTGGACTACATTGGTGAGATGGAAGTAGGTGAGAAGAAGGTAGCCTATGAAGGTAGTTTAGACAGACTTTATAACCATGACTTTTTCAAGTTCTTAGAATACAATATACAAGACGTGTTGTTACTTGCAAAAATGGATAAGAAGTTACAGTTTATTGACCTTGCTAATACTATTGCACATGATAATACTGTATTACTTCCGGTAACAATGGGTGCTGTGGCAACTACAGAACAAGCAATTATAAATGAAGCACACAGGCGTGGCTTTGTTGTGCCTGATAGAGTTAGAGAAGTACAAGGTGATACAACGGCGGCTGGTGCCTACGTGGCATTTCCAAAGAAAGGATTTCATGAATGGATAGGTAGTATGGACTTAAACAGTCTATATCCTAGTGTGTTTAGAGCATTGAACATGGCCCCTGAAACTATTGTTGGACAACTACGTCAAGACTACACAGAAGAAGAAATAAGCAATAAAATTAAACTTGAAAAGAAATCATTTGCTGATGCTTGGTTAGGTAAGTTTGGTAGTAATGAATATGATTTTGTAATGGAAAAAGACGTCGATCATGTATTGCACTTAGATATGGAAGATGGTAGCACTCATGAAGTAACTGGTGCTGACGTTTACAATCTAGTATTTAACAGCGATCAACCCTGGAACATAAGTGCTAATGGTACTATATTTAAAACTGACTTCCAAGGTATTGTGCCTGGATTATTAGAACGTTGGTATAAAGAAAGACAAGAATTACAAGCAAAGAAAAAACAAGCAACTACTGATGCCGAGATTGCTTTTTGGGATAAAAGACAGTTAGTTAAAAAGATTAATCTTAACAGTTTGTATGGTGCGATATTGAATCCAGGTTGTAGATTCTTTGATAAGAGAATAGGACAATCGACAACACTCACAGGTAGAGCAATCACAAAACACATGGGAGCAGAAACTAATCGAATGCTTACAGGCGAATATGATCACACAGGTGAATGTATAATTTACGGTGATACTGACTCTGTTTACTTTACTGCTACTCCGGCCTTAGAGCAAGATCAAAAACTTGATTTAGATTCCGCATTAAAACTTTACGATCACATATCCGATACGGTAAGTGACACCTTCCCACAATTTCTCAAAGACACTTTCAACGTGCCAATTACCTCTGGTCAAGTTATGAAAGCAGGTCGAGAAGTTGTGGGTCGTGCTGGTTTGTTTATTACTAAGAAAAGATATGCTATTAATTGCTTAGACATTGAAGGCTATCAGCCAGAAGGCGGCAAACTTAAAATTATGGGTCTTGATATTAAAAGATCAGATACACCGGAGTTTGTTCAAGACTGGTTAGAAGAATTACTGCTTATGTCACTAGATGGTGCATCAGAAGATGAAGTAATTGCAAAAATTGTAGATCTTAAAACAGAGTTTAAGGATTTGGATGCATGGAAAAAAGGTATGCCTAAACGTGTAAACAACTTAACAATGTACACCGCAAGGCTTATGGAACAAGCAAAAGTTCCAGAGAACTATAGGTTACATAAGTTAGAAGCAGTAAAGAATGAAGGGCAAAGCAATATGATACCAGGGCATGTAAGAGCAAGTATTAATTGGAATAATCTAAAACAAGCAAATAGCGACAACTATAGTTTGCCTATTACAGATGGTGCTAAAGTTATTGTATGTAGGCTTAAAAGTAATCCAATGGGATATACAAGTATTGCATATCCAACTGATGAACTAAACTTGCCCAAGTGGTTCAAAGAGTTACCATTTGATGAAGATGGTATGGAAGAAGCAGTATTGGATAAGAAAATACAAAATGTATTAGGTGAAATGAAATTTGATTTAAGTAGGATGAATGAGAGTGAAACATTACAAGCATTCTTTGAATTTTAATCGAAAAAAATGGAAAGAAAAGACTTGACTTTTCTAAATAAGAATGTATAATTTAACTATCATCTTGGAGAATGAATATGCAAATAAAAGATATACTTAAAGATATACTAAAACATACATATGGTTTAGGTATTTTTGAAATGGTAAAAATAACAGGAGCATTGGATAAAACAGAAATAGAAACTGTTGATCCAGAAAAAACTGTTATTTTTAAAGGCGAAACACACAACCCTGTTGTAGACTTTGTTGATTCTACAGTAGGTCTTAGTAGAATGGATTCACTTAGAGGTTTCCTACAGTATCCTGGTTATGACAATGATGACGCAAGTATCAAAGTTGTATCACAAGAAAGAAATGGAGTTACCACTCCTACTGAAGTTGAATTTACAAGTGCTGACGGTAATGATTCTCATTATAGATTTATGTTAGCAGATGTAGTTAATCAGCAACTTAAAAGTATTAAGTTTAAAGGTGCTGAATTTGATGTAAACATTATTCCTTCAGAAAAGAATATTAAAGACTTAGGATACTTTAATAGTGTATTAGGAGCCTATGAGGCAAACTTTAGTCCTAAAACAGATGGCACTAACTTATGGTTTCATATAGGTGACGGTGTAAGTGATAGAACAAAAGTTTTAATAAATGCAGATATTGATGGCAGTATTACAAAAGATTGGAAATGGCCACTAGATATTGTATTAAGAATTTTAAAATTAAGCGAAACAGGACAATGTGTAATGAGTTTCAACGACCAAGGACTATTACAGATTGTTGTAGATTCAGGTATGGCAAAATACACATACTTACTACCAGCAAAGAGTTAATATGAATATATCAGAATTAGTTGAACAAATTTGTAGGATGAATGGAGAGCAACTTACTGAATTCTCAGAAGAATGTATGAGAAAAGGTATTGCTGTACCATTAGAGTTTGCACTTCATGTATCACAACTTGATGCAGAAATAGATGAAGAACCAGAACCTACACCACATTTAAGGATTGTAAAATAATGTCAGACTTAGGCAAGACACAAGAAGATTATGCAGTTTATTTGCCTGCTATATCTAGTTTTTATACTAAACAACTACAAAAATGTTTAGATAACCCAGACGAATGGAGAACCATTGATGGGTTTGAAAAAGGTCTTGCCGGACTTGATTTTCTTAAACAAGATAGTTACTTTCATTATCCATTTGGTTTGTATTCGGCAGGTCATGCTCTATTAGATACTACAAAGAGTGATAAAGACGAAGCAATGATACAAAGCAGAGATAAAAATAATACAATGATATTAGGAGACTCAGGTGGTTTCCAAATTGCTACAGGTGTACTTAAAATGGATTGGAAGAACGCAAAAGATCCTAACGACCCTGCAAGATTGGCTTTGTGTAAAAAGATTTTAGAATGGGAAGAGCACACTTCCGATTGGGCAATGACATTAGATATTCCAGGCTTTGCGGCGGCTCCACCATACAACGAAAAAACAGGTTTAGAAAGTTTTCAAGATACTGTAGACATATCAGTTCTTAATTTAGATTATTACATGAAACACAGAGATCCTGAGAGATGTAAATTTCTAAATGTATTATCAGGTGCAGATGAATATCAGTCAGATGCATGGTATGAATCGGTTAAACATTTCAGTGATCCAGCCTTTGTAAAAGACGCATACGGAGATGCATCTAAAACACTAGAAGGTTATGCATTTGCAGGTATAAACATGCGTAACATGAGATGTGTGTTAAAGAGATTGCTCAAACTTAGAGAAGATGGTCTTTTAGAAGGCAAGGGTTGGATACACTTCTTAGGAACAGGTAGACTGCAATGGGCATGTCACTTAACTAGTATTCAAAGAATGTTGCGTAAACATGATTCACCTAACATCACACTATCGTTTGATGCGGCATCGCCTTTTGTTAATACAGCATATGGACAAACTTATGCATACAACATCTTTGAAAACAAAGGCAAAAGGTTTGGTTACTTTATGGATAGAGCATTTGATAATCAAATGTTCAAAGGTAGTAAACTTCCTGCACCGTTTGGCCATTCACCTATAATGAGCAGACTAACTATTGGTGACTTATGTTGTATGGCCGAAGGTGACTTAGATAGAAACGGCAAACCTAAAACAGCAGAAAGTACAAGTTGGGATACATTAAGTTATATTCTTTACATGGGACATAGTGTATATAATCACATCACAGCAGTCCAAGAGGCCAATAGACTATGCGATATTGAAAAGCATAGACTTAACTGGACATACAAAGATTTTATTCATGATAAGAAAAGTAAAGCAACAAACGACATATCACCATATGTACCAGCAGACGTAATTGCATTTGATAGTTTTGTACAAGAAGTATTAGATCCAGCATGTCCTAATCCACATGAATTAATTGATCAATATGACAAACTTATACAGCAAATCAACTTTGGTGTATATAAAGTGCAAAGCGAAAATCCAGATGATGCTGTGAACATGTTTTTTGAAGAAGAAACAGTAGTTAGTGAAGTACACGAAGATGAAGAAAGAGACTTTGCAGATGTTATGTCTGACCCAGCAATGACAGGAGACTTTTTTGAAGAATAGAGAAGGACACGAAGACAATACAAAGTTTTTTATTGGTACTGAAGTAGAGCATAGTCCAGCATATGGGCAAAAGACTTTGTTTGTTGTTGGTTTGCAAAATGTTAAAGAGATATTAGCAAGAGCATTGAACAACGAATGTCCTCATATATATTTAGGTGCAAATCAAAGTTTTAAACCTATGGATTCTGCACAAGGTTGGAAAGATTGGAACTTTGTTATTAACAGTTTGTTAAATGAAGATATTTGGGTTACACTTGATTATGATAGCAGTTTACATCAAACAGTTATGAATCAATCTTGGAATCATCATAATACCTTTATTCCAATGATAAGTGTAAAACTTCCACACATAAGCAGATTAAATTATAATGCAACTATTAAGATAGATGATATTGGATTTAATGAAACTAACCCAGGTGTATGGACACACCCTGTACAGGACTTACAAAACAGAAAAGTTTTTACTGACTGGACCAAGTACACCAAAGACGAGATAATAGAATGACAATTAAACTTATTGCAACTGATGACGACGGTATTGAAACTACTGCAACACTAGACCACGATCTTACAGATGTTGAAGAACTAGAGGATGCAATGAAACTTATTGTAAAATTTATGTTAAAAGCAGGAGCAGAGTTTCCTGAAGAAATTGAGGAGTTTATCAATGACACATTGGATTAATTGGATTATTGGAACTTGCATTGCAATAGGATTTTTAATCGTTGCACAACCATTAGTTGCTAGTGGTAGTGCTAAAGTTGGCGGAACATTTGTAAACAGTGATGAAGCAACATTTAAAGTAAGTGTTGATAGTCAGTGGGAAAGTGGTGCTTGGCAAAGATCAAGTGAAATAGATTACATTTATAAAGAAAGTAATAATATAGAAACTTTGAATGAATTTTACGGAAGTTTTAAAACAAATTATACTTTTGCACCTAAGCATTATGTATTCGGACAAATAATTTATGATACTGATAAATTTAGAGCAGATGAAGTAAGAACAAGTTTAGCAGGTGGATATGGTTATAAGATTTTAAGGACAGAAAAGTTTAAAGCAAGTAACGAAATATCCGTTGGTTATTTAAATAGTGATTTAGTAGATGAAATTATTTTCAGAAACAGTCTTTGGTTCTTTTACAAAGTTGCAGATAAAGTAACTTTAACTAACAAGTATTTGTTAGAATGGGGCAAAGATGCAGATGATTATGTTAGAAATGAAACTGCTTTAAATTATAATTTTGATAACGGATTAGTATTAAGTTTATCAAATACATATACTGAAGATCCAATCGATAACAATGTATTAGGCATTACTGTAGGAGTCAATTGGTAATGATACCTGGTGGTTTACATATAGAAAGTGGTTGGTCGGACGAAGAAAGAAAAGCCTGGTTAGATAAAAAAGCCAGACCCGATGGATTTGTTTTTGATGAAATGAAAAAGGAAAAAGAGGAAGAAAATGAAGGCGACATTGACGACAAGTGAATTTAATGAATTTTGTGCTAAAGTAGATACTTTAGATAGTAAAGGTTATACATTACCATTTACAGTTGACAAAATTGGAAAAGACCAGTATAATATAGAGATACTAGGAGAACATGACCTAGATAAGTTAGATAGTTTAACATTATGATAGAGATTTTAAATTTTATTGTAGGACTTGTATTTACAATCTTTGCATTTTTATTTATGATTGGTAGTGCTGTTTTAGTACACGAAAAAAAGCAAAGACAAAAAGCAGGAATTACAGATTATTATGATAATCCTATCAAGAAAGATGGTTGAACTTTTAATATGGAGTCTATTAATAGTTACTTGGCTCGGCTATGGACTTCATGTAATAAGAGAGTATATAAGAGCCCGATTAAAATAGGAGATTAATATGATAGAACCTCAAATTAAAAAGCCTAGTTTTTTCAGAACAGCAGTATTGAATACTGTCTGGTTGTGGAGACGTGTAATGAGTCTTAAGTACAATCCGATTGGTAAGATACCTGATCCTAGTTTACAAACATACTTTATGTTAGTGTTGTTTGTGATGTGGAGTGTGTACTTTGGCTTTTTAGCATCTAGTTATTGGCTAGGTTACAATACTGTATTAAGTATTATAATTCATGTTTGCATTTTACTTCCACTAGCATTTACTAATGCTATTTTTGTTGATGCAGAACGTGATGGTCACAAATGGCTAAAAGAATGGAAAGCAGAGCAATCAAGATATAGAATTGTGGTGAACAGATTAAAAACTAAAAATTTGACAATCTGGGATCCAAGCAAGGAGGCGTAATGGCAATATCAGATGAAATGAAACAAGAACTTGAAAGCATA